>Ga0208188_1000028_pt1 | contig 131745 bp, 140 predicted proteins | sample June2015DPH_8_50_FD_184698 | JGI IMG/M metagenome (GOLD analysis project Ga0208188, IMG submission 184698) | Peatland microbial communities from SPRUCE experiment site at the Marcell Experimental Forest, Minnesota, USA - June2015DPH_8_40... | ecosystem: Environmental > Terrestrial > Soil >...
TTCCTGCGTACTTAACTGCGTTCATTTTGCCTGGTATTGTAGCAGTCGCCGTAGATCTTGCCGAAGCCGTCATCATCGCCGCTCTGTCGATCGCGCTGTTCCTCCTTTCAAGCAGACTCATCAGCAGAGAGAAGCTACTTCCGTAGCAATTTACGCGTACCAGATCAAGGAGAGCAGATTTTCAGTAGGAAAGTACGCACATCGGGAGACTTTTTTGTCAGTGTTTTGGTTCGAGCTGGGTGGGTAAGCTGCTGGCACGTGTGTTGGTTTTGTGCCACGCTCTAGCACATGTTGATAAAAAAGCACTTTCAACGCATCCGTGATAGGGAACCAAACGGGCGCCCAAACAACGAGAGCCCCACCCAAGCGGTGGCGTACTTGGTCGCCGTCGCGGGGGCTTAAAGAAGTTGATTGAATACTGCAATTGCCCGTCTATGTGTCAGAGCGTTGAAGGTCAGTCGATCTGGCGTGCATTGCTGCCATTCCCATGATCACAAAGACGAGCACGTATGCAATGTTGCTGAGCGGGGGGAGAAAAAAGAGAGGACTATTGCCAGTGCTGACGCGATGGGCAGGCTTGCGTTATACGCGATGACCCTACGCGTCCGTGCGGTACTACCTTTCTTGAGAAGGTACGGACGCCGTTTCACGTACGACCAGTTAGCGTAGAGAGTGAGCCCCGTGATGAACATGATACAGTCGAAGAACAGCACGCCGGCAGTGGTGTCGGGGTAGTGTTCCGGTCGTGTCATCCAACGGCGGCGTCTATGAGGTTCGAAATCGCGTAGCCCTATGCCGATGTGGCACCTCCTCGAACAAGCCTTTCTGTGACGGGAGCCACATGGTAATTAAATTTACGGACGGCGACAAATCGCGTGAGAACCGATAGGGGCACGGGGATAGTCCAACAAACTACTTACGGTTTGAAGCCGGCCCTATCGATTTTTGTCAGCCGAAAGCACGAGAAACGTCATTTGAGGCTTTATCGCTTGAAAGAAGGCGAAGCTGTTCTCGCCAGAGACAAAGCCTGAAAACCTCTCATCTGGCTTGAACCCATTCGACGCGGGGCCCCATGATGTTGAGATGCAAGTGACATTTCATTACAGGTTAACGTCCTTCACCAAAAGCGGGGTGTCCGTGATTCACAATAATCAGCGGGAACTAAATGGCGTTTTTGAACTAAAAAGGCGTCCTGTGACGAAATCTTACGTGTCACGGTCGCTGAATTGTAGCTAAAGTGACGTTGAGTTTAACGACGGATGCTCTGAGATGTGAGAGTCGTCGCGGGCCCCATCCATTTCGTCCGCTGTGCATTCAGCTATGCCGGAATGCGGGGGATGATGAGACAACAGTGAGAATAGAAGAAAGATGGTGAAAGGAGGTCGGTGAAACGGCTTACCGGCGGTGACACCAGCGCAGGAGTGGAGGCACAGGTGCATCAAAACATGACATACATCTCCTCACTAACCCGTCTGTGTGTCAACGCGCGATCAATATCAACGGATTTTTCAAGTTTTATCAGGCTTTTAAGCAATGGCTTAAAGATTTCTCTGTCGTTTGAATCATAGTGGTCCCAAAACGATAGGATCTCTTCAACTTCTGCGGATTTGTTTGATCCGTTGAAGTTAAAAAGCCAATGATACTGCTCATTTCGGTTATTTCTCCAGTTGGAATGTGTGCTATTATGTTCGAATGACAAATCTATCGGTGATGCGTTTATATTTTGTTGAATCTTTAAAAGATGCTTTGAAAATAGTCTTGTAGACGCTTTTCCAATTTTCCGGCCGTTTTTCGATTCCGCTCCGTCCGCCTTTAGGTACGTTTCCATAGTGTCTTCTTTCAATAGAAGGGGATCCTGATCAGATTTGTACACAATAAAATCCTCAATGGCGAGGACGTCCATATCGGTATTCATGAAGCATCTAACCGCATCATAAGGTTGACAAACAATGGGCTCATCTCGGACATTAAAAGACGTATTTACTACCACACTACATCCTGTCAATTCTTTGAACTGTTTAATGATATCATAATAGACAGGATTAAAACGCCGATCGATTGTTTGAATTCTGGCTGAGTAATCTACGTGCGTTACCGCGGGAATGTCACTCCGTTTTTGGTTGACCCTCTTGATCACATCCGGCTCCCCGTGGGGGTATAAACACCTATCTTGACGCACGTTTGCGATAAGGAGCATATACGGACTCTCGTGTGACGAATCAAAATACTCTCCGGCATCCTCGACCAAAACTGTAGGGGCAAATGGGCGAAACGATTCCCGAAACTTAATCTTCAAGTTTAGTTTGGATTGCATCATCTCGTCTCGCGGATCGCCAAGAATAGATCTCGACCCCAGTGCTCTGGGGCCAAACTCCATTCGTCCGCTGAAGTGCCCTACTACCTTGCCGTCTGCAAGGCATTTTGCCAGAATCTTCGAGCGTTCCTCTCCGTTGACTCGTTCATACTTGAATCCGTACGTGTCCAAACAGGATTTCACCTCATCATCAGAATAACGGGGACCAAAATACGATCCTGCCTGAAGCGGGATACCCTGGTCATCTAGTATCCTTTCAACATCGAATAGCGTATGGTACAAGTACAAGGCGGCTCCAAGCGCTCCGCCTGCATCCCCTGCTGCCGGTTGTATCCAAATATCCTCAAACTTGCTTTCGCGCAGTAATCTCCCATTTGCTACGCAGTTCAAGGCTACGCCGCCGGCAAGGCATAGATACTTGCTGCCAACGACGTCATACGCATGATTTGCCATCTTTAGGACGATCTCTTCCGTTACAGCTTGGATCGACCTGGCGATGTCCATCTCTCTCTGCGTGATGGGGTTCTCACGTTTTCTGGGACCGCCACCAAACAACTCATCAAAACTGGCATTTATCATGCTCAAATCTTTCATGTAGCCAAAAAACTTCATGTTCAATTTGATTGAACCGTCATCTTTGATGTCGATCAAATTCTCTTTAATTGTGTCGACATACACGGGACGTCCGTATGGCGCAAGTCCCATTAACTTATATTCGCCGTCATTTACTTTAAAACCGCAAAAATAGGTAAATGCAGAATAGAGAAGTCCAAGAGAGTCTGGATACTCAAGTTGCTTTACTATTTCGATCTTATTATGGTGTCCATGGCAAATACAGGAGGTTGCCCATTCTCCCACACCGTCAATGGTAAGGATCGCCGCATCTTTAAACGGCGATGCAAAAAATGCGCTTGCCGCGTGCGATATGTGGTGCTCAACGAAATAAATATCCCCGTCGTAATTCAAAGTGCGTCTGATTATTTCAGGAATCCTGAGTTTTGTGTTGACCCACTCTTCTATGACATTTTTCCATAAGTTACTGCCCTCCGGGGCCACGGTGAGGTGTGAAGAGATTATCCTTTCAAGAGTGCGATATGGATTGTCATAATACACTATCGCCTTCAAATCCGAAACGTCGATTCTTTCTTCTTCCAAACAGTAATTTATCGCTGACGATGGGAAGCTTGAGTCATTTTTTACACGAGAGAACCGCTCTTCTTGGCTCGCTGCCGCAATTTTGCCATTTTTTATTAAAGCACTCGCAGAATCGTGAAAGAATGCAGAGATACCTAATAAAAAAACGTCCTTATTATCCGCGCCTTTAGCGTTCATTCTGATCGCCCGAGTTGACTACACTAGTCCGTTGTTTATGAGACATTGCCTGATTGCGTTCGATGCTATAATGTTACCAAGTTTCGTGAAATGTAATGTGCTAACTGACATCATATTGTGTCTGTCTCTTCGAGGATAGTCTTTCACATACTCAGCTATATCCAAAAAAATGACATTTTCAAATTCATTTTGCAAGCGTTCAAACAAGGACTGATACTCGCCTCTGAAAGCGCTCGACAATGCTCTCACTTCTGGAATAGGGAAAAGTATTATCGGCTTGTTGTCCGAGTCTTCAACGAGTCGTTTTATGATGCGTTCCATCAAATGCCAGTTTTTATCTGTCTTGTTGTAATAGCGCCCATACTCACTAAATGTTCTGTAACTCAGTAGCACCTCGCTAAAATAACTCTGAGACTCCCGCATCCATCGTCCAACGTCGCCAGAAGAATGTCCGGAGAGCTCGTACAAACGTTTGGCAAGATTGATGACCCCACCGGTGTTGTTTTGCACAGGGCCTCTCAATGTCCTGTGTCTCGGCGCAGGAATGTTGCCTACTTTCAATTCTCCCGCGTTTTCATAGAAGTAGGGTTTCGGGAGTACTACAAACTCGTGTCGAACTCGATGAGCACGCCAAGTTAGTTCAGGACCTAGCCTCGTGATATCGTGCAGAGAAAACCCTAGGAATATTATGTCATGATCGAATTGTTTTGCGATGTGTTCGTAAATCAAAACTTGTTGATCCGTTCCAGATGCTGTCAATCCAAAATTGTAACATTCTAGATTCTCGATTGAATCCATTACCAAATCTGAAAATCTGTCTTCATTTGCTACCCCGTCTCCTGCTGTAAATGAATCGCCTAGGAATATTATCCTCTTTTTTCCTTGCGATTCTTTATTAAAATCAAAATTTGAGCGAAATCCTTGATTATTCGTTCTGATGTAATAAGGCTGTGTTGGATCAGGCATTCTCTTGAATTGATTTGGGACATATAACCAACCAATGAGAGGATGATACGTCGTATCTGTGCGATGTGAATTAGTCCACGTGTCTTGCACGCTGATCACTGCCTAACTAGTAGAAGGTTACTGGTACAGGTTACTGGTACAACCAACCAGTGATTTGATAAAACCTTTGTCCCATGCGATGTCTACTACCATCTTGCACGCTGATCACTGGCTAACTAGTAAGGGGGGTACTGGCTTTAACCCAAGTGCTAACATTTGCGAAACTGTATCAGACGCGGACTTAAGCGGCCCCCTCATGATTGCCACTAGCCATTTATATGCGGCTAGTTCGCCATTAAACTCGAAGAGGAGATAGTCCTTTCCGGGTTTATATGCGGCTAGTTCGCCATTAAACTCGAAGAGGAGATAGTCCTTTCCGGCAAAATAAAGGGACCGCCCGAGAGAACCAAGGCGAACCACACGGTCATCTTTCAACACCACGCCGTGGCTGCGTTCGATATCCAACAATTTCTCTTGCGCTGAGAAGACGTCGTGCAAGTGTCGTTACGTTCTCCAAGGCCTGTGGTGGCGCATTCTCGTCGGGCAAGAATGTTAGCGAGCTCGCCTGATTCGCAGCAAGCGTCCCAGTCGCCTCAGCCCATTGTTCTGTAACTCTTTTTGTTATGTAGGAGGAGAAACGGTCCATGCGCAGTTTTAAATTGCGATCGAAGCCCGTCAGTTTGCGAAAAATGCTTTTAATGCTTTCAAGCAACTAAAGTGCGCCAAAAACGGACGAAACAGCGCTATCGTAATACGCTTGTAGTCTATCTGCGATTGCGAAGAGGCTGGAAAGAAATATTCGGTTTATTCACAATATGTAGTATTCTGGGGGCTCTTTGGTTAAAGCCTGGCACAGTTCTTTCTCTGGTTGCAAGCGTTCTAATAATGGTCGGGCAATTACGCCTCAATAATAGAGCCATCAAACAAAGGGAGACTACTGATGATGCTCGTTTAAGTCTTGCGCTAACGTGATCAGCTAGTATGCGGCTTCAGCCATAGCACGACGCATACCCACGACTTAGGCGAAACGTGAGAAAACGAACAGCGTTGCCGTGTTCCTACTGCGCTGGACGGCAACAGAATGGTTAACAAGTTTGGGTAGTGGCACCTCGTCGGGGGAGAGGTCGCATCAATTCGAAGCAACAAAGCGGGCTTGAACGTGGCGTTTAGTACCTCAAGTCGAACTCTTCTGACGCTCCGAGGTAGTGATCAAACAGCTCACGACCCCACCCAGTGCCTTCTGTGCTATAACTTAATAGCTGGTCTGAATGGTCATAAGACCCGTCCAATCTGAAGAGTCCAATCATAAAGAAATAGTCAGTAACAGTGAAAACCGTTTTTGGGTTTTGTTCAATCACAAACAGTTTAAGATTTGCTTTAAGCTGATCCTTGAGCGGGCTGCGGTCTGCGAGCTCTAACATGTTTTCAAGCACTTCGCGAGTAACGACAAGCTCGATCTGTATGCCTTTTGCGGCGAGTTCGGCATAAACATCAAGCAAGTCTGGCGCGAACACGGGGGCAACGCCTCGTATCACTTTGGCGTCTTCGAGCAGGGTGACAAAGGTCGAAAAGGCATTGAAAATGTCAGTGGGCACGCTTGCCAAGACTTGTGATTCTTGCAAACATCCTATGTTCTTGAGAGAATCTTCAGGGATACCGCTTAAATCGTGTTCAAGCCAGAACTTACTGAACTGAGTGATTGCGTTGACTGTTCTTACGAAGTTCTCAAGCTGCAAAGCGACAATCTTGCCTATGTTCGTAAGCTCGTAGTTGCGCTTACTATCTTGGGATGTGAGGTGTTCTTTCTCCAGCTCTCTGAGCGCGTGGATCACGGAGGCGGAGTTGTTTCCCGTCGCCGTCCGCAAATCAGCTAGCGCTGTTGTGCCTTTTTTGAGTGAGAGAATGAGATTCTTCCTGAGATCAGAACACATCGACAGCCGAAGTATCTCCGCGCCATCGACTCGCGATGCGAGTAGTGTTTCGCTCAGCTCTTCTTCTTGCGCTCCGCTCGTTCTTCTTGTCAGTAGTGTTTCGTTCAGCTAGGCCCCCTCCTCATTCCTTTGCTGTTATACCACGTCGTGGATGCAAATTGATATAAAGCTTGCTATTTGCGCTTCTTTCGTGCAAATAACTTTGAAAATTGATTCAAATATGTATTGATAAGAATATAATATTAGTAGTAAAATATAATATTAGTAGTATATAAAAATTAACTTTGCAGCTAAGTGTTCCGTATATGCTGGCGAGAATGCCAGAAAGCACTCGCGGGTTTTTGTGTCACTCATATCTGGTACGGTGGCTACTATGTCGTCCCCTCGCAGCCTGTTCGGCTCTCGCGTGAGATGCAAGGGTGACTAACGATATGTTCTGAAGCTTTCGATACGAGCCGCAGGAGGGGCTTCCGTTCTACTCCCTCGCACCTTGTCTGCGACCACCACACCAACATTAACACGACGGCATTATTCCCTTTAACGTCAAAGGTTCTAAGGAACTATAGGCCCTCAACTGCGTGCCGGTCTGGCAATCAAAGAACGTCTACATACCGAAACCAAATGGTGGCGAATACGCGTGGGTCGGCGAATACGTACAGGAGCTTTTAAGCTTCCAGAATGCCGCTAACGACGACCAAGTGGACGCAACGATCCTTGCGTTAAATCAGCTGCACGGCTCGTTATTTGGCGAATCTAAACAATGTGCGGCTTCAGATATCGTAGCACAACCGTTACCGGGGCCAGGGAATACTTTGTAGGGCGGGATCCCGCGCGCCAAGAGGATCCGTGTCCGATCCTCGTCTTTGACCTAACGGCTCGTGACGTCGTGTATTTTGAGCGCTATCCGGCAGAGCCTGTAAAAAATCAGATCGGGCAGCTTCGTGAAATATCGAGAACCTACAACCGCGCAGTGGTTCGGGCCTTCGACGCCCCGACGAAGCGTTGCTTCACGCGCTAGAGCTCGAATACGGTTATGTTCAAAGAGTAACGCTTAGCCGGTCACAGCGTGCGGCCTCGTATGAGAATTTGCGCTTGTTGATGAGAAGGCTGCTCATTGGATACCCCGACTGTCCGGAGCTTTCGGCCGAGCTCGACGTCTTCAAATCAGACTTCACCTTTAATGGGCAGCCCGATTACAGCTTGCAGTGAGCACAGCAGTCAGGTATTGACGCGTTATGCCTAGTGACATTTGACCCCCATCGATAGGAAAGGAAAAATGGATGGACGAACAACACGATCGTCAATAGCAAGAAATGCTTAAACCACAATGCGGTCAGTCCATATATTCAATTCTAAGCGGCAAAAAGAACAAGCGAAGTTAATCCGCCCCCGTTACCTCAGCGATCGCAAAATTGTTTTTCACAGTTTTGATTTCAATTTTAACTTCGTCGCCGATCTTTGTGTTGGGAACGAAGATTACGAAACCGCTAATTCGGGCGATACCATCCCCCTTTTTTGAAATATCTTCAATTTTAACGTCGTATTCCTTTCCAACATCCACGGGAGCATCTTTAGATGATCCGCTATCATATCGGTTAGAACTGCCACCGAAACTGTTTCTCGAACTTGGGCTAATGTAGTTCACCTCCTTCTTCGTATGGAGCTTGCGCCGTCATTCTATATGGTCTTATGCGGGTTTGCTAGCGGCTACCCGCTATCACGCGCTAAAAAAAAGAGCAACATTCTTCGTACGGGCTTATTGGTCCAGCGCGCTGCTGAATGGGTAGAGATCGAAGGCATCGCGCCCGTTCATATGCGGGAGAACAAGGAACTCCGCGCCTGGAACTGTGTTCCTTTGTGGAGGCTGAATCGCGTGTGGCTTCCTACTCCTGATGGCGATCAGTACAAATGGATGCATGACTATTTGCAAGAACTCCTGAACTTCCCTGACGCGGCGTACGACGATCAGGTGGATGCCACGACCCTGGCATTCAACCACCTGCGGGGTAAACTGTTTCCGAGGCGCACGCAGACGTCGGCTGAATCCTTTGCCTCAGGTCGCACGCTACACGTCAGGCTCTGCGACACAGTTGACGGGATGCTCAACCTTTGCGTCGCAGGTCCCTAAAACGCAACTATTTATCGTCCGGACGCTGTGATGAAGTTCGTGACACGTGCCGCAGCGGCCGCAGGTTAACCTTATATACCTACGGATTCTATAGAGAAAGGCCTGATCTTTCGAGATGAGGCCCATCGCGGCCAACATACGGTCCTTATGTGGAATTTATTTTCCAACCGTGAGGGATCGATCTCCGGTCGCGAAAAACATGCAATGGAGTTGTAAGTGAGCTGGCGTAATCTGTCAGAAACCTTGCAACTGACGTGGGTTGATTGATTCGGCTGAAACCATTTGATATGGAATCGGTCGAAGCGGATATGCATTAATGCGAATCCGCACAATTCCTTGTAGTGTGCATAATTCTGGTTGATCCTGCCAGAGGCCACTGCTATCGGGGTCCGATTAAGCCATGCGAGTCTAGAGGGGTAATGCCCTCGGCGAACGGCTCAGTAACACGTGGACAACCTACCCTCAGATCTGGGATAACTCCGGGAAACTGGAGATAATACCGGATAATCCGTGAACGCTGGAATGCCTTACGGTTCAAAGCTTTAGCGTCTGAGGATGGGTCTGCGGCCGATTAGGTAGTTGCTGGGGTAACGTCCCAACAAGCCGATAATCGGTACGGGTTGTGAGAGCAAGAGCCCGGAGATGGATTCTGAGACACGAATCCAGGTCCTACGGGGCGCAGCAGGCGCGAAAACTTTACACTGCGCGAAAGCGCGATAAGGGGACCTCGAGTGCGTGCGCAATGCGTACGCTTTTCACATGCCTAAAAAGCATGTGGAATAAGAGCCGGGCAAGACCGGTGCCAGCCGCCGCGGTAACACCGGCGGCTCAAGTGGTGGCCGCTATTATTGGGCTTAAAGGGTCCGTAGCCGGACCAGTTAGTCCATTGGGAAATCTTACGGCTTAACCGTAAGGCTGCCAGTGGATACTGCTGGTCTTGGGACCGGGAGAGGCAAGAGGTACTTCAGGGGTAGGAGTGAAATCCTGTAATCCTTGAGGGACCGCCAGTGGCGAAGGCGTCTTGCTAGAACGGGTCCGACGGTGAGGGACGAAAGCTAGGGGCACGAACCGGATTAGATACCCGGGTAGTCCTAGCCGTAAACGATGCGAGCTAGGTGTCACGTGGATTGCGAATCCATGTGGTGCCGTAGGGAAACCGTGAAGCTCGCCGCCTGGGAAGTACGGCCGCAAGGCTGAAACTTAAAGGAATTGGCGGGGGAGCACCACAACGGGTGGAGCCTGCGGTTTAATTGGACTCAACGCCGGAAAGCTCACCGGAGACGACAGCGGGATGAGGGCCAGGCTGATGACCTTGCTAGACTAGCTGAGAGGAGGTGCATGGCCGCCGTCAGTTCGTACCGTGAGGCGTCCTGTTAAGTCAGGCAACGAGCGAGACCCGTACCCACAGTTGCCAGCGGCTGCTCAGGCAGGCTGGGTACACTATGGGGACCGCCTCTGCTAAAGAGGAGGAAGGAGCGGGCGACGGTAGGTCAGTATGCCCCGAATTCTCCGGGCTACACGCGGGCTACAATGGATGGGACAATGGGTTCCGACACCGAAAGGTGAAGGCAATCTCTTAAACCCATTCTTAGTTCGGATTGAGGGCTGTAACTCGCCCTCATGAAGCTGGAATCCGTAGTAATCGCGTTTCAACATAGCGCGGTGAATACGTCCCTGCTCCTTGCACACACCGCCCGTCAAACCACCCGAGTGGGGTTTATGTGAGGGCGTGGTTTTTGCCACGTTCGAACATAGGTTCCGCAAGGGGGGTTAAGTCGTAACAAGGTAGCCGTAGGGGAATCTGCGGCTGGATCACCTCCTAAGCAATACAGGTGGAAGCCGAATCAAGAAACCTTCCTAGGGCTCGTAGCTCAGCTGGAAGAGCGCTGCCTTTGCAAGGCAGAGGCCCTGGGTTCAAATCCCAGCGAGTCCATCGAACGACCCGCATGGGAAAAATCGTTCCAGTGTTAATGCACACAGGGGCTGGCGCCGCTGTGGAAGGGTCCACTTTGTTAGAAGTGTACCGTGCATAAGTTCCATAATCTGGACGCTAACTAGTTAATGTGAAGTGGCTGCTATACCACTCAGTGAATGGCTCGGCTCAAGAGCTGATGAAGGACGTGCCAAGCTGCGATATGCCCCGGGTAGGCGCAAGGAGCCTTTGAACCGGGGATCTCCGAATGGGAACTCCTAACCGATTGGTTGATCCCGTTAGGGATCGGGAACGCCCCGGATTGAAACATCTTAGTAGGGGCAGGAAGAGAAATCGTAAGAGATACCGTGAGTAAAGGCGATTGAAAGCGGCACAGTTCAAACTGAATCCCCGCAAGGGGAGATGTAGTGTTATAAGCCGAATCCGTAACGCAGAGCCTGAGAAGCTGAAGTTGTCTGGAAAGACACGCCATAGGGGGTGATAGCCCCGTAAGCGCAATCAGTCTGCCGGGATTCGTGTCTTGAGTACCGTGAGTTGGAATTCTCGCGGGAATTTGGGAGTCACCAACTTCCAAGACTAAATACAACTTGAGACCGATAGTGTACTAGTAGGGTGACCGAAAGCTGAAAAGCACCCCATATAGGGAGGTGCAAAGGGCCTGAAATTGAGTGGTGATGGTGCGGCAGGGCATGAAAGGATCCTCGATGTGAAGGAAGACGTCGCGAGGCGTTTGTACGAGCATCGTCGCCAATGTTCTGTCTTACGTTTTGAAGAACGGGCCAGGGAGTGTATTCGGATGGCAAGGTTAAGGTCTACACGGCCGGAGCCGAAGGGAAACCGACAAGTCCGTAGCTCGCAAGAGTGTGGGACGGCGTACAAAAAGTGCGCGGAGTCATCAGGATACGACCCGAAACCGAGTGATCTAGGCGTGGGCAGGTTGAAGCGTGACGAAAGTTGCGTGGAGGACCGTTAGCGGTGCTGATTTGCAAATCGCTCGCGTGACCTGTGTCTAGGGGTGAAAGTCCAATCGAACTCGGAAACAGCTGGTTCCTTCCGAGACATGTCGTAGCATGACCTCGACGGAGACCGTCGGCGGAGTAGAGCACTGATTGAGGGAGCTGTGGGAGAAATCCCTCACCCCTCTGTCAAACTCCAAAACCGCCGTCGTCGTAGATGTCGGGAGTCCGGGCTGGGGGGTAAGCTTCTAGTCCGAGAGGGAAACAACCCAGACCGTGGTTAAGGCCCTAAAATGTCGGCTAAGTGTAATTAAAAGGGCGTCCCAGGCCATAGACAGCTGGGAGGTGAGCTCAGAAGCAGCTAACCTTTAAAAAGTGCGTAACAGCTTACCAGTCGAGGTTTGGGGCCCCGAAAATGGACGGGGCTCAAGCCGACTGCCGATACCACGGAGCACGGAGACGTGATCTGGTAGGAAGGCGTCCTGCGTGGGCAGAAGCAGGGCTGTAAAGTCCTGTGGACCGCGCAGGAACGAAGATCCTGGCAATAGTAGCAGCATAGTCGGGTGAGAATCCCGACCGCCGAAAGGGCTAGGTTTCCTCGACAATGTTCGTCAGTCGAGGGTTAGTCGGTCCTAAGATGCACCGTAATTCGAGTGCGTCAAAAGGGAAACAGGTTAATATTCCTGTACCACGCGACATTAAAACCTGACGCCTCCGGGTAGTTCGAACAGTGATGCCAAACTGTCCAAGCGTATTAAGTTCGCGGAGAACCGTAATGGTGAGAAACGAACCAAAGCGTGATGGGGAAACTCGGATAATCCCAGGGGCCCGTGAAAAAGGGAGTCGATGGCCGTACCAAGATCTGACACAGGTGCCCCTAGTTGAGAAGACTAAGGCGTGTCGGCATAACCCACCCAAGGGAAATCGGCAAATTAGCCCCGTAACTTCGGGAGAAGGGGTGCCTGCTCTGAGAAGAGCAGGTCGCAGTGACTAGGGGGCTCTAACTGTCTAATAACAACACAGGTGATTGCTAACCCGAAAGGGCAAGTACAATCACTGAATCCTGCCCAGTGCAGGTACCTGAACATCCGGTTCAACGGGAAGAAGGGCCTGTCAACGGCGGGGGTAACTATGACCCTCTTAAGGTAGCGTAGTACCTTGCCGCTTAATTGGCGGCTTGCATGAATGGACCAATGAGAGCCCTACTGTCCCTGGGTGGAACCCGGTGAACTTTACATTCCAGTGCAGAGTCTGGAGACCCCTGATGGGAAGTGAAGACCCCGTGGAGCTTTACTGCAGCCTGTCGTTGGGATGCGGTTGTGCATGCGCAGCGTAGGTAGGAGGCGTCGATCCACTGCTTCTGGGCGGTGGGGAGCCGATCCTGAGACACTACCCTTGTACGGTTGTGTCCCTTACCGTGAGAATGGGACCCCGATAGGTGGGCAGTTTGGCTGGGGCGGCACGCCCTTGAAAAGATATCAAGGGTGCCCAAAGGTTGACTCAGGTGGGTCAGAACCCCACCGAAGAGCGTAAGGGCAAAAGTCAGCCTGATGTGATTCAGCAAAGTAGTGGATCACAAGACGAAAGTCGGGCCTAACGAACCTTTATGCCCTATTGGTGAGGGCTAAAGATGACAGAAAAGCTACCCCGGGGATAACAGAGTTGTCACCAGTAAGAGCACATATCGACCTGGTGGCTTGCTACCTCGATGTCGGTTCTTTCCATCCTGGCCGTGCAGAAGCGGCCAAGGGTGAGGTTGTTCGCCTATTAAAGGAGATCGTGAGCTGGGTTTAGACCGTCGTGAGACAGGTCGGTTACTATCTGTCAGGGGTGTGTTGAGGTCTGAGGGGAAGTTGGCTATAGTACGAGAGGAACTAGCCAACGTGGCCTCTGGTCTATCGGTTGTCTGGCAAGGCAGTGCCGAGCAGCTACGCCATAATGGATAAGAGCTGAATGCATCTAAGCTCGAAACCAACCCCGAAAAGAGACCTCTTAAGGACATCGGTAAAAGACCGGTTTGATAGAGTCGGGATGTGCGCACCAAGGCAACGAGGTGTTCAGTCCGCGGCCACTAACGTCCGAGCCACACCTTCGTATTAGCTAGGCGTATACCAGATCCTCGCAAGCACCGCTTTCGGGGAGTAATTATGGAACTTGCACATTTACACGTGCGCTAGAGTAACTAGCAGTCAAGCGCCAAGGTGGCGGAGCGGTCACGCGGCTGCCTGCAGAGCAGCTATACTCCGGTTCAAATCCGGACCTTGGCTTGACGTAGCGGCCATAGCGGCGGGGAAACTCCCGTACCCATCCCGAACACGGAAGATAAGCCCGTCAACGTACTGTGCTGTACTGAAGTGCGAGAGCCTTCGGGAACCACGGCGCGCTGCTACGTCTCTCATTCATTTTTTTAAAATCGATCGGGCCACGAAAGGCGTTGTAAGATATCACTTAGCATGCGTGGCTTCTGAGACTGCGTAGCGCGGCTTAGCTCAGCTCAATACCTCTTCTAGCTGATTGGATCGCACGGCGTTCCGTATTTCGAGCGCGATGCGTCTGCCGCACGACATAGTGTCGTAGATGTAATCAGAATATGGAGACCCCATCGGGTACAGATTAGTTCCAGCCACAAGTCTGGCTGACACCTCAAAGACTTTGAACTCGAGCGCATCCGTAACTATCGTCTCGAGACAAAACGGGCCGATCATACCGCCGAACAGCTCGATCGATTTTTCAACGACGCGACGCCCTATATCAAACACGGGTTCGAGCAGCTTCTCTCTAAGAACGACAGGGGTGTTTCCGGTGACGACGAACGTGGGCGCAACAGTGACGTTGCCGGCCCGATAGATCTCGTCAACGTTTGCTTCTAATCGGCGATCAATGCCGAGCATCTCAAGGGTCCCTTTGCTCAATCTGTAACCGTTTTGTGCGATTGGTGAGTAGAAGTAGTGGAAGTAGAATCGCGTGCCGAGAACGAACTCCTGTATTGTGTATTCTGCGCCCGGCTCTACGCCTTTTGCGAAGTCTACGTAGTCGCTGGCGATGAAAAAGCCCCGCCCGCCTTTTGCTCCGTGGTATTTCACGATGACGGGTGACGTGATGTCTCGCGGATCCCGTACCTCGCGTGGCATTGACACGCCGGCGCCTTCGAGCCATTCTCTGCTTTTCTGCCGATCTGACTCCCATTGAAGCACGCGACGATTTCCGTAGGTAGGCACGTCGAGGTTCAAGAAGTTGTCGGCGCCGAGGTACTCGACGAGGGACCCGTGAGGGATCAATATCGCGTTTCTGTCGCGCAATTCGGCGGCGTGCTTAAGCACGTCGAGGTAGGAGTCAACGACCAAGAAGTCGTCGGGCTTAGCTCTGGGGTACGCGTCGTAGTATTTCGGTATCGTTCTTATAGCGAGGCCGAGCGTCTTAAATCCCTCCTCGCGCGCACCGTGGAAAATCTGCAAACTCGTGTGCGAGCACAACGTCGCGAGGGTGATTTCTTCCAGATCATAAGAGTTAATAGCTTCGTGCACCGGGTCCACACCCATCCCTCACAGAGTTGACAGGACAAGTATTGCGTACGCCAATATAAAAAAGCGATGTGCAGACGCGAAACAAGCACAAGCTCGGCCGCTGGCGAGACCGCGGCTGTCCTTTGTGAGGCTGCTGCCGTCGCTCAGGAACCCTTTTCGAGCTTCCGGAGAATCCCTCGGCCGGCTATGACACCCGTCGCAGCGGCGTTGATGATGTCTCGTGAAAGCCCTGTGCCGTCTCCTGCCGCGTAGAGCCCCTTAGTGCTCGTCGCCAGCTCTTGCGAGACCTGCAGCTCCATTGCATAGAACTTCACTTCGGGAGCGTAGAGCAGCGTTGAGTCGGAGGCAACACCTGGTATGACCTCGTTCAGCTTTTCGAGTCCTTCAATGATGTCCATCACGATCCGGTGGGGCATTGCCATTGAAATGTCGCCGGGCGTGACATCCGCGAGGGTGTTTTTGACGGGATTTCGTCGTATGCGACTCCAAGTGGAGCGCTGTCCGCGGCGTAAATCGCCCATTCTTTGGAGAATGGGATTACCCCCTCCAATGGTCGTCGCCAGTTTGGAGACCGACTTACCATATCGTGTCGTATCTTCGAGTGGTTCGGTAAGCTCGGTTCGCACCAGAAACGCAAAGTTGGTGTTGTCCGATCGGCGGCTCTTGAGCGAATGCCCGTTCGTGCCTATGAACCCCTCGTAGCGTTCCTTGACGACGAACCCGTGCTCGTTCGTGCAGAAGGTTCTCACGAAATCGTCGTACCGCTTCGTGCGAATGTGAAACTTTGGATCGTGGTTTATCTTGGTTATGGGGTCCATGATGATCGAGGGAACCTCGACGCGAACGCCGATGTCTATCGCGCCGTGCTTCGCGTCGATGCCGTGGCGTCTGACGATGGTGTTCACCCATTCGCCGCCAATTCGGCCGGGACAGAGCAGCGTAAATCGCGAAGAGAGCTTCTCACCGTGTTCGAGCAGTACCCCAGCACACGTGTTGTCCTCGATGAGTAAGTCACGGACTTGGGCGTTCAGCCGAAACACGGTGCCCCGGGACTTCAAGTCGTTTTCGAAGTTCTCAATGATACGGGGGGCGTTGTCAGAGCCCATGTGACGTTGTGGAATCTCGATAAAGTGCACGCCCACTGAGGCAGCGCTGCGCTTGAGCTTCTCGACGTCGGCCCCATCGCCGGTGTAAAGCCGTTCAGGGGCGCCGTACTTGAGGAACAAGCCGTCGACGTAGTCAACCAGTGCCCACGCTGACGGGTTGTCTCCCGTAATTGCGGCAAGGTCGCCTCCGATATCAGGGCGCAGATTGAGGGTGCCGTCGGAGAATGTGCCCGCGCCGCCGATGCCGCACATGATGTCGCACTGCTTGCACTCAGCGCACTTGCCGATCTCTTCCATCGGGCAGTGCCGTTCTTTGATGTCGCGCCCGCGATCGACGACGAGCACGCTGATACCTCGGTCTGCCAGCTCGTTTGCAGCGCACATGCCGGCAGGACCGGCTCCTATGATGATGACGTCCCAATCCGTTTTTGGTTTTGTTCCAGTGCGGCTCATGCTATGTCACTATCTTATCGACTTGGTCGAGAGCGATCGCGCGCTTGATCTCAAGCGCGAGCCGTCGTCCCGAGCTCATACGCGTTCGTAGCAGCGAGTTTCCGTACGGGGCGCCCACGTTCGTGTGCACGTTTGTGCCGCCGCCGATGCGCGTTGCGATGTCGTAAACGTAAAAGTCCATGTTTTGATCAACGATCGTTTGCAGGCAAAACGGTCCGATTATTGGGGCGCTGTAGTGTCGCCTCGAGAAGGCGACAAATCGTTCGGCCATTATATAGACTCGCTCAAGCAACGACTCTCTGAGCGACGCGTTCGCGTGGCCGACGATAGTCATCAGCGGGTCGCGGTATTTTGCAGGCAGCTCCAGCTGCTGCTCGGCGGGAATTCGCACCAATCCGTCAAGGTTACTTTCGAATCTGAAATCAATGCCGAGGAGCTCGATCTCCTCGTCGATAGGTGAATAGAAGAAGTTAAAGTTGAACACGGGGCCGATGATGTACTGTTCGATCCGCGCGTCGTTGAGGGCTTCGGCAGTAATAATCTCCCTGTCGATGAGCCGCCCAACCTTCGCGTCGAACTCCTCAGAAGAAGCAGCGGTGAAAAACCCGCGTTCGAGCGTCATATACTTGTGGTGAAGCTTCACCATCACGAGTGTGTCGATGTCATCTTTGCTCGCATAGTGTTTCGGGATTGGAATGCCCGCTTGCTGACTGACCCAATAGTAATTCTCTTTTTCAGTCTCCCTATCCTCTATCTTCAGCATCTCACGCGTGCCTACGAGCGGCAACCGAAACTCGTTTTCGACTCGCCGTATGCCGCTGTAGACTACGAAAGAACGGTTAGGGATGAATAGCGTGTTCTTTTTGACGAGCTGCTCCTGTACGCGTTCGGCGAGAATCTCATCGAACTTATTAAGGACAATGGTCTCGTCTACGAGGCCTTTCTCAAGTCCATTCATCGTGCGGCCCTTGAAATAGTTAGTGTAAAGCCCGTCCCGTCCTTTTTGGCAGACAACCAGGTTGGGGAGCCCCTCGTCGCGGGCGCCGTCGCAGACGTCCAACGCGGAGTGCGAGCCTAACACGCCGACTGTGATGCTTCTTTTGTCATATTCGCTCAACACATCCAGGACGTCCTGCTTGCGTATCATGAGAATTCTCCGCCACTATGTTCATCAAGCGCATATAAAGGTTTTCGGACGCCCCGTTCGTTTCGGGGTTCACGCCCGGCATCTAATGACACAGCAAACGGCCAGAACCCCGCTTAGGCCTCTTCTGGTGACCAAACGAGCAAAAAGACTTCAGACCAAGCACTGCCGTCTACTCGGGCGATTCTTTTTTCAGCAAAACGAATCTATCGTCAACGGCCTAATTTAGCGCTGGCCTCTTCCAAAATGGTTTCTGGTTCGGAGACGTCAGTCTCTTCGCGCCCACTATCTATATAGTCGCGATTGACGAACTCAGCCGATCGCCAGCCGAGTTTGTCTGACACGTCATCGGCGTAACCTGCCGGTTCTATTCGAGTACCATTGAACGAAGGTTAAAGCAGGCGATGTCGAAGCACGTCACCCGATTGGTCCTGCGGGGCGCAATGGGGGGTGCCCATCGTACCTGTAAGCGTGCGCGGAGTTATGTGCTTACGAACAGTTTCCCCCTTCCCTTTTCACCGTGATCGCCGTCGAGAATCTGGAAGGTGGCTTTCACTCCGTCTATCTCGAGCTCTTCAGTCCCGTCCGGAGAGAAACCGGGCATCATTACTTCAATCGTTCCCAGTACGTAGATATTCCCCCGGGTCATGAACGCACCGACGCGCCCTGGCGAGTTTCCGTGGATGATGATAGTAGGAAGAGGGTCTTTGGCTCCGATGCCCTTCCCCATATGGATTCCGGCGTTAATACCGACGTTGCCTTTTACCGTGATCTTGCCACCCATCATGTATTCACCCAAGGTCACGCCAGCGTTGCCGTTGATGACGATGTTGCCGCCTTTCATGCCACGCCAATCGCCGCGATAGGAAGCGCCGCAATAATCGCCGACGTTCCCCTCAAACAGGATATCGCCGCCCTCCATCTGGATGGCCGCAAATGCATCAGCGTTTCCTTTGACACGTATTCTGCCGCCCTTCATCCAGGCGCCGCAGTACATATCGACGTCCCCTTTGCAGAGCACAGCACCAGCAGTCATCTTCGAGCCGATGTATTTAACACGCGGCACGTCGCCGTCGATAATGATCCCTTGATCCTCTGCCGCATCTGCCACTTTGCCGGTGATCGTGAAAAATCGTCCAAGGGGCCATTTGGCATTCCCCTCGAGCACTGGTAGCTCGGCAATTTCTTCGAGCGTTTTTCCGCACACGGCGTCAGGCGTTATGACGGAAGCTTCGAGGACGAGGTATTCGACGTCTCTTGGTGTCAGCGTCAAGCGTTCCATTTAAGCGCCTCCTTCTGCCGGCGTTCTGCCTGTGCGGTTCGTGCGTTTCGAGTAATATTTTTTCATGAGGGTCACAGGGCCGAGCACAGGGCCGCTGCCCGCCTCAATTTCCACTTTCCTATTCTTGTAAGCAGGACTGCCTGTTGACTCAGTGTATGTGGTGACGACGATGTTCGCCCACGGTCCGCGTGGGATAAAGATCTCCCCTTTTTGTTGCCTGTCGGTTTTTTTCGCCTGGAGGACGACGCTATCGCCGTACTCGTTCGTGATTTTTACCAACCACGGCTTGCCTAATGCGACAAAGTCTTCAGGGTTGATATCACAGTATGCCGCTTCTTGAGTGTATTCGTCCGTGAATTTGCGGCCCCCTTTGATACACGCACCCTGAAATGCGGTGCCGCCCGTATTGAGTATAATTTCCAATTCACTCACCTCAGTGCCATTAGGATTGTGGCTGCGACAGCAGCGTGTCCAGACGCTGCACGTACTCTTCTTCCGAGAGCGTCGTCGCCTTCGATCCGGTCTCTGCAGCCCCTTCTACCGTCTCCGTTGTTTTCCCGCGTGCGGCGAGTTTTCGCTTGATCGCGTCACGCAGCTGTATTAGCGTGTCTTCATTAGACTTCGTGAAGTCAAATGGCGGATCGATGAAGCTTCGTGCGTAGCACGGAACGTTGTCCATCCGATAGAACGTTCCCTCGCACTCCATGCCATCTAAAACGCCGGGGAGTACAACGTCGCTTATGAAAGCTTGTGGCCCCTCTGCCGTTTCTATGGAGACGACGGGAATCTCACACATCCTTTCAACGGCCCTTTTCGGTAAATGGGCTCCGAGATCGGCACACATGCAGAACAACGCATCAGCTTCGCCCCGCCGCAGTACGTCAACGGTCGAATACTCGCCTGGTTGATAGCGCGGCTCACCGGTCGAGAAATCGACGGCGTACGGGAAACCACACTGCCACGCGAGGACTTCGTTGAACCCCGCGACGTTGCAGTGCCCTCTGTTTGCCAAGATGACGAACTTACCGTACTTGTTGCCGAGCTGCGTCAGCCTCATCGCCATCGATGCGTTGTAGTGCTTGCCGCGGGTGCTGGCGATACCTAGACCGACCCAAATCACCCCAAAGCGTGCGTCCTTGATCATGTCGGCCGCTTTGTAGATATCTTCCCTGCTAATGCCGGTCACTTCAGTGAATGATTCGTGCGGTTCAAACCCGTTGAGGATCGTCATGAGAGCGTTCAATATCTCGAAATCGGTCCCGGGCTTGAGCTGGAGGTGGAGATCTGCGTGCTCGGCGGTGGTCGAACGTCGTGGGTCGACGACCATTATCTGTCGCCCGAAGCGTCCTTGTCCCGTGAAAAATCCGCGCTGGAATATCGAATGGCGGCTTAAGTGTCTCGGGTGTGCGTCTTCGGGGTTGGCGCCCCAGTAAATGTCGAGGTCCGCTCTGTTGCGGGTCTCGCCGAGGGTGCAGCCGACCTGGCCGACATCTTGGATGGCCATGACTGTTGGTCCGTGGCAAATCGTGGCGTTGCCGTCGACCAGTCCGCCAAGCATCTCTGCGATCTCAATGCCGACAGACATAGCCTCAGTGGCCGTTTCGCTGCCGATAAAAAAGAACGGTCGTTTCGCGTTTACGAAAATCTCAGCAGCTTTGTCGATTGCATCGCTCCACGGTGCTTCTTTTCCGTTGATCAGCGGAGCGGTAATTCGATGGCTGCTTCGAAGCTCTTTGAACTTCGCGTCGCCCATGATGCAGGCATTCCGCGTGACGACTGAGGCATCATCGACTTCGACTTCTATGTCGTCGCAGGTTAAACCGCACACAGGGCACGTTACGTCCGTACAGGTAATTTTATTGCTAGTTTGGCCTTCTTGTGCTTCAGAACTCATATTTGCACCTCAATTCGCAATTCTACCGCCAGATTGTACTCTTCTGGTTATGAATGAAAGACGAGAAACCGACTTTTTTTCGACTCGAGAGTGTGGTAGACACTGCGAACCTTTGCGCCGTTAGCGATATTGCTTTATTATAATACCACTCTGTTTATATGTTGGCAACGGAAAATATATAAGTATCGTTATAATCAACGGAAAACATCGTATTTGAGTGTAATCAGGCGAGGATCCACCATGGGTATTCCAGTTGACAAACTTGAAACGTTGATGGACAACTACGGGACGGAAGAAAGAATTAAGGAATACATACGGCGGTGCGTGTCTTTTCACGGTTTTGCTCCCCCTGGATTGCTTATTGGCGTGTTTATGGTCGATTTGGCTTTGGAAAAACTGGGGGCGAATCCAAATGAGAAGTTGTACGCGGTTGCTGAGACACCGAAATGTGCGCCCGATGCCGTGCAAGTCGTTACCAGCGCCACTATGGGCAATAGTCGGCTACGCATAATAGAAACCGGTAAGTTCTCTATTACGTTAAACAGAGGTTCTACCGAAGAGCGTGCCGGTGGGATACGCGTTTATGTTGATGCAACGAAGATCCGGCGGTACCCAACACTCGGTCTCTGGTATACGAACGATCCACGTTACAAGAGCGTTGATGAAAAAGACCGGGTTTATGACGAGATTCTACAGGCTGGGCGAAGTATTCTGTCGTGGGAACGGGTCAAAGTCTCGGTCCCTCAAAAGGCGGTATGGCAGGCCGTGCAATGTCCAGTATGCAAAGAGATGGTGCCGGACTATCTAGTTGAAGACGGCGTGTGCATATCGTGCGCAGGAGCGAGTTACTACGAGAAATCTGCTGACGCGCTCCATCAATGAGTGTGACCGGGCAGAAGTCGAATGACTCAAAAAGCTGCTCTAGAGGACTCTATGCTCTCGCCCGAAAGCGCTATAACTAATCAGATGGTGGCGGCACTCGATCGAGAATGGATTCTTTTTCTTTGACCGCGCCTTTCTCCTTCAAAGTGAGCACTTTGACGGAGGCGATAACCGCAAACGATATTAGGACGAGAATGACTCCGAGGTAAGCCGCGATATCCAAGTTAATGGAGAGCTCAGAATATATAGCAAGAGGCATTGTTTGGGTTACGCCCTGAAAATTGCCTGCAAATATGATAGTTGCGCCAAATTCTCCGAGAGCGCGTGCCCACGTCATGAGTGCTCCGGAAACCAAGCCGTTCAGAGCGATGGGCACCGTCACACGGAAGAAGGTTCCAGCACCTGATGCGCCTAGTGTATGGGCTGCGCGTTCGTAGTCCGGGTCGACGTCTTCAAAACTCGTTGTTGCTTGCCGGATATAGAAAGGAGACGACACAAATGTTTGCGCTAGTATGACGGCGGTTGTAGTAAAGGCGATGTTGATTCCCAGGATGTCGAAGTACTGACCAAGCAATCCTCGTCGGCCAAATGCCAGTAAGAGCGCGATACCTGCCACCGCAGGAGGTAAGACGATTGGAAGATCGATTAGGGTCTCTATTATTCTCTTGCCGTGGTAGCTGTGGCGCGCGTTAAAGTATGCCACCGGTGTACCAAATGTGATGACAAGCAATAGGGTCGTCAGTGTCGTCACCAAGCTTAGCTGGAGGGCCTGCACTAGCACTGGGGACGAGAGGGAGTTAAGAAAGCCGGAGAGAGTCCCGTACGCAAAGAGCGCCACGAGAGGCAGGCCGACAAATGTTACGACTACCACAAATGCTAAAAAAAAGATCACGAACGCAATAGTTCTACTAAGCGTCCCAGTCAATTGGACCATTGCAGCGCGGGAAGATGAAAACTTACTGCGGAGCTCTCTCAAAGACTGCATAAGTCTCTCTCGCACGAGGATTTCTAGATGATCAGCCGCACTTTCGACTCTCTAGGAGTTTGCGTTCTTCATAATGCTGGAGGCTACTCTTCTACGAAGCGAACGGACTGCATAAGAACTTCCAGCTTCAAATTCCCAGCTAATAACAGACGAACAGCTTATTGCTATAAAAATCTATTGCCAGTTATTTCCACAGGCGATTTAATAAAAAACTGCCCTTTTGAGCTTCGTTCAGAAAACAGCGAGTCAAATTTGATTGAAGTGGATCTTAAAGCGTTATGATTAACTATTCATAACGTTTAAGTATCTGCGAAAGCATTATAAGTCCGGTAAAGTCGGAAATGGCCGGTGCATCACTCTTGTGGCCGTGAAAACAGCCGGAGCGATGGTATGAACGCCATTTCCGACAAACTTAAAGCTGGCTCGCAAGTGCTAGTTACGGAGGATACTGATGAAACAAGGGAGTAAACAGATGATTAAGAAGAAGATTATACCGGTAGTGCTTTGCGCACTCGTAAGCGTGCTCGTCATCAGCATGAGTGGCTGCACGACTACGACTACGAGCACGACGCTCAAGGTCGATGCTGCAGACTCGCTCACTGACTGTTTTAATCAGACAGGTGCGGCATTTACAGCTAATAACACTGGCGTTAACGTCACCTTTAACTTTGCTGGTAGTGACGTTTTGGCAACCCAACTAATTCAGGGGGGCACTGCAGACGTTTTCGCGTCAGCCAATCTAGCGCAAATGCAGAATGTGCAGAATGCAGGGTTGATGAACAACTCAAGCGTTACCACTTTCGCATATAACAAGTTAGCCATTATCGTTCCGACAGCGAACCCCGCAAACATCACCAGTCTGGCCGATCTCGCAAAGCCAGGAATAAAACTCGATATCGCGAACAGTTCTGTCCCCGTCGGGAATTACACGCTGCAAATGCTCGCAAAAGCGTCTAATAACACGACGTACGGTTCCGGCTTCGCGAAAAGCGTCATGTCAAACGTTGTGTCAACGGAAACGCAGGTCAACGACGTCGTAGTCAAAGTCGCGCTTGGAGAGGCTGATGCGGGTATTGTATACAAATCCCAAGTTCCGCCTGCATACCAGAGTAAAGTGCAGACAATCACGATTCCTGACAGTGTTAACGTCCTTGCTACCTACTACATTGGCGTGCTAAGCGCTTCGCCGAACGCTCAAGCAGCGCAGAATTTCATCAACTATGTCAAGTCTCCTGGAGGACAGGCAATTTTGTCGAGCTACGGCTTCATGATTTCACCGACTTCGCAGAACACGACCACTGCTGCCGTATCATCATCGGCTGCTGCATCATCGTCGGTGACATCGCAGAGCGCAACTACTGCTGTTGCGACCTGACCAGTGAAAAAAGTCCCTGAATGAAGCGTTCGCAGTAAGCTCGGGGCAGCACGTCCTGATTGCGCCCGCCGCCGCGTGCGGTGCGGTGCCTCTTTTTTAGTACAGTGCAATCCATTGAGGTAAGCAGAGTCAAAACGAAGGATGCCTGCCTTATATAGGTCAGAACAGTATACAATGAAGCTTCAAGCACCTTAGAGTCGGCGAGCTCAAAGCGGTCAAGACTGGCTGTTCGACTGGTTGGCGCTTCTGACGCCTGTTCGGTTCGTGACCGAGTACCACCTTTATAAAAATTCCTCTACGCAGAAGCACAAAAAACTGACTAAAACGGCCTGCGGGTAACATTGATGAGTCGAGTGGCAACGTGGGGGCTTTTATTGAGCTTTTTGGTATGCTCGGACACATATTTCATCGACCTGTAGATAGTTAGGAAATACTCAAATAAGCATGAAGAGGCCTTATAATGGAAATTCGGCAGATTCAAGGCTGACCAAAGTGCGGCTGGCTAAAGTCCGTTTTCTTATCGGTGACACCAACAAGAAGGAGTCGTTTCTCAGTAATGAAGAGATTGAATTCGTCTTGAATGAGGAGAAAAGCGACAATATGGCTGCGGCCAAAGCCGGTGAAGTCTTGGTAGCGAAATTGATAGCCCTCAACGAATATGAAAAAGCGGAGCAGCTTAGAACCGTGTGTGAGGAATTAAGAGATAGGGCACGGCGCTCCGTATCGCTGGGCGGGATCTAAAAAGAGCTGTGCCAGTCTTTTAAGCTATGCCGATCTTTGGCAATGATTGCGCCCAGAATATCTGTGCGTTTACTCTATGGAAGGGCAAGCTAGGGGCGGTTTCTGAAAAAAGGCCTGAAAGGGGGGCCGATTAAGGCGGTAATGCTCTCTGGATAGCCCGGCCTGTCCAGAGTTCTTGCGGCCATCCTTAAGCGGTCCCGGTCTGGCAACCTAGAGCTTCAAGCGAATCTGCGAAAAATTCTAACGAGCGGAGCCTACCAAGCGCGATGGTGCTCGCATCCATTATCCATTCCAAGGCCCGTCCGGCTTTCGCTTTCCGGCTTCGAAATCTGGATACTTGCCCCACATTTAAAAAATCTAACACTACGTAGGCCCAATCCGAAGCGCTAACTGCTTAGTTTCCATGAAAGCTGCCAATCCTTCACGACCGCCTTCGCGACCAATGCCACTCAGTTTTACCCCTCCAAAGGGAGCTTCAACGGCTGCGATTCGTGTATCGTTCACTCCAACCATTCCGACATCGAGTCGCTCTGCAATTCGTATTGCTTTGCTCAAATCGCGTGTGTAGATATAAGCTGCCAGTCCGTATTGCGTGCTGTTCGCACGGTCGATTGCTTCGTCGTCGGATTCAAAAGCGGTCACTGCGATGACCGGTCCAAAGGTTTCTTCGCACGTTATGCGCATTTGCGGGGCCACGTCCGCTAATATGGTTGGTGCATAGAAGTTGCCCTGTGCTTGGGCATCCGCAGTGAGTTGGTGTCCTCCGGTTAGCAGGCGTGCTCCGTGATCAATGGCATCGTTGACGTGGCTACTCACTTTTTCGAGTGCGTCTCGATTTATCAGCGGACCTACGTCGGTCTCTGGATCAAGACCGTTGCCTACCTTGAGTCTCTCGACGCGGGAACACACCAGCTTTAAGAAGGTTTCAAGCAAGCTTGAGTGTACATAGATGTGGTTTGGAGCTATGCATGTTTGGCCCGCATTCTGGAATTTGGCCGACATCAAACCGTCGATAGCTCGATCAAGAGCTGCATCACTCATAATGATAAAGGCCGCATGACCTCCGAGCTCTAATGAAACTCGCTTGACGTGATTCGCCGCTCCCCGCATCAGTAGTTTGCCCACATCGGGCGAGCCTGCAAAGGAGATCTTTCTCACGCGTTGATCCTCGAGAAACGCTTGTCCAATGACACTTGCGTCCCCGGTGACTACGTTCACGACACCTGGAGGTATTCCTCCGTCGTTGAACGCACGAGCCAGAGCAAGTGCTGTGAGGGGGGTTTGTCTGGCCGGCTTTATGACGACTGTGCAGCCTGCGGCCAAGGCTGCCGTGGCCGTTCTCGCAACCATATAGGCAGGAAAATTCCAAGGAGTAATGATTGCAGCGACGCCTATCGGTTGTCGAATGGTCAGCAAACGTCGGTCTGGTAGAGGATCAGGGATCCATTCTCCGTACGAACGCCTTCCTTCTTCAGCGTACCAACGCATGAAATCAGCTGCTACATTGATTTCTCCACGTGATTGGCGCAACGGTTTTCCACATTCTTCTGTAATGGACCGCGCGATTTCTTCCCGACGGGACAGCAATAAACTGCGTGACCTGTCAAGCAGTTCGGCACGCTTTATCGCAGGCGTGTGTGCCCAAGCAGGAAAGGCGGAGTACGCTGCCCCAATGGCGGTGGCAACGTCTTCAGCCGATGCTGCTGGAATGTCGTCTACAACCTCCCCGGTAGCTGGGTTATAGATTCTAATGGTATGGGCTGTTGCCGCAGGAACCCATTCGCCGTCGATCAACATCTCCCGCACAGTCACAAGCGTCCCTTCTCGTGATTCTTCGGCACCAGCTGTTTGCGTGTGAGCTGTGGCCTTTGGAGCGTTTCATTCAACAAGATATGCTTGGTATCTTGTTTTAGCGCTATTTTGTTCTCCTTATTACGGAAGTTAAGCAGGTTTTCAGCGTTCAATATTATTTTTGAATCATAACCGATGTTGATTTCACCAGCACAGTCACTTTATCGCCGACTTTGAGTGCGAGGTCCTCTGTGGCATTTTTAGTGATAGCTGAAATGAACTGATTACCGCCACCAACGTCTACGATGATCTCGGCCATTACAGCGCCCAACTTTACTTCTTTGACTGTACCGGGAAATTGGTTACGTACGCTAAGAGGCATTTTATATCACCTTTTACAGCTTAACGTGCTGGTTCTTATTACTTGTCCTTGCAATATGTAGACTGTCTGTTTTCGCTGTTGCCCCTCTTGAAAGCAATTGCTCAGGAGAAGATGTGTAGATGACGTACAACAATTTGTATGGACGCTGATCGCTAGGCAAAGAATAGGACCTACGCACAGGCTATGCATATGCCCGCCACTGCTGTGTCAAACTTGGGAGATAAGGTATGGGAGTTGCGTCGCATCCCAAACCTTGGAAGTAACATGTGCTTCGTGCTATAAAAGGGTTATTACTGACAAGTAATAACGCTTAAATATAATCAACCTTATACTATTCGCAGAGCAACGAGACTCAAAGCCGTTGCTTATTTCACCAGCTTAGCGACGTTGAAGCGCGATTCAACGCCGTAAAGCACTTGTGGCTACACGGGAAGGCGTTTCCCTCCAAAATAGACCATGAATAAAGAAGAAGAAAAACTTGTACTCATTCTTCTTTGCGCGCTCCTAAGCGAGCTCGTCGTCATCTCGTGTGGCTGCACTATTTTGCAAACGCCAACGCTTACTGTTTTTGCTGCTGCGAGTGATCGTTGCGCTCGTCTGGTTTGATGATGACTGCGACGTGCAAGGCCAGTCAGATGTTGCAAGCAGTGATGCGAAAATGACCACATACGTCGCTAGCGCCGCGCTGTTTTATTCACAACTCAACCAATTAATTAGATAATAGAACAAACAAATGCACGTACCGGTTGAGTCTTCCCTTAAGTATCCCCTGCGTCAGTCTGGGAATTTAGTTATAAGTGTTGAATACGGGCACTGTTATCTTTCTATTTGTGCCGTCTCTGACGCAGATAATCCCGATATCGACTACACACGCCCGCGTCAACTTTGCTCTGTAACGAAGCCGTCCATTTCGTCCATCTTAACGTGTGACCTTCTATTTTCGGGGAGGATCTCCACAAAGCGTAAAGGAAGGGAACTCCAGCCCCACAATAAGTGCTAAGTCTTTTTATATATTATGCAAAATCAAGTCCATTATAAAGCTAAGTCACGCGAGGAGCTGGTAAAAGAATGAACGTACTTATCGTCTATGCGCACCCAAATCCGCGCTCATTTAATGCAGCAATGCGAGAAGCTGCCGTCGACGCTCTAACCGAGGCGGGGCACGCAGTACAGGTCTCAGATCTTTATGCCACGAATTTTAAGGCAACGCTGGATGAGCACGATTTCAAAGAGCGACAAAATCCGAATTTCTTCGATCTGACCAACGAACAGTACCACGCTGCTATGAGAGGAACCTTCGCTGACGATATCACGAAGGAAATTGAGAAAGTTGACTGGGCCAATCTCATCATTTTCCAATTTCCTCTCTGGTGGCAGTCTTTCCCGGCGATTTTGAAGGGGTGGTGCGACCGCGTTTTGGCCAATGGTATAGCGGTAAACTTCGCGACCTATGACCCGCTCCTTTCGGGCAAGAAGGCGCTGTTAGCATGCACAACAGGGGGCGGTGCTGCGATGTACGCTCCGGAAGGACCAGCGGGGGATATTAACGTCCTGCTCACCTTCGCTCGCAACATGTTCCGGACGGCTGGCGTCGAAGTCTTGCCACCGTTTGTTGCGTATGGCGTTCCATCGCTCTCTTCTGATGAGCGCGAAGAGCAGTTACAGCGCTATCGCGATCGGCTGCTATCGTTGTAACTTTGGCATCAGGAGTCCAAAAAGGGTATTCTCTCCGCAAGCCGCGGGTGCAGGAACTAGCGGTTCGAGGAAACCGACGAGTGATTCTGCGGGGGTTTCACTTGATTGTCGAGCCAGACCACGTATGCGACCCGCCTGCGACCGCCTTCTGTTATTTGCATGAGTGGAGTGCATCTGCTCTTTCCCTTATCGTGGCATAGTTTTGCGACTCCGCTGTCCTTCGCTGATCACGTTTACCCCCGTCGCTTTGAAAGCGACGCTGACCTCGCTGCCCCGATCGAGTCTGAGCGTTTCTGTGGAGATGTTCGTGACGTACGCAGCCAGCATAAACCCACAGTCGATGATCACCTTGTTGATAGGTCCAAGGTAGAATATCTGCTTGACTGTGCCGTTGAAAGTATTCCGCGCGCTGCTGACAACTTGTTCGAGCATCACGGTAACGTTTTCCGGTCTGATTCCTAAGAATACCCTGTCGCCTCTTTCATTGTTTGCGACGGCTTCAATAGTGGCATTGCCTATATCGGCCGTAATAATTCCGTCTTTCTGAGCAACAACGGTACCTTCAAAAAGGTTCTCCATCCCAACAAACGAGGCAACCCGTTTATCGTCCGGTTTATCAAAGACTTCATGCACCGAACCGGTTTGTATGAGCCGGCCATCATACATGACCCCGAGCCGGTCTGCCAGCAACCGGGCTTCTGTCTGGTCATGGGTCACGAACAAGGCCGTAATCTCAAACCGGTCAATCACATCTCGCAGTTCTTCGCGAAGCAAATCTCGTGACCGACTGTCGAGAGCGCTCAGGGGCTCATCGAGAAGGAGAACGCTCGGCTCAAGAATCAAGGATCGAGCGAGAGCCACTCGTTGCTGCTCTCCACCGCTCAGCGTGGTAGGGGTTCGGTCTCTAAGCTTAGCAATCCCCACAAGTTCCATGATATCCTCGATTCTTCGTCCGTAATCGGCCAGCTTTGTATACCTCAGACCGAATTTGATGTTCTTGTACACGCTCATGTTTGGGAACAGAGCATAGTTTTGGAACATGTAGCCGATATGCCGCCTCTCTGTCGGTAAAAAAGATATGTCTGTTCCGTCGAGGAGCACCCGCCCCTGTCGTGGATAAATGAATCCTGCGATCAGATCGAGCAAGACCGTTTTCCCAGCGCCACTGGGACCAAGAATGACAAAGAATTCACCACTTTCGACGCTGACGCTGATATCCTGCAGTCTGAAATCGCCGAGGCGTGCGTATGCTCCCTCAACCGCCACCGATGTCATTCTTCTTCCTTGCCAGCCTAAGTGGTCGTAGTACGATAAATACGGTCAGGGTGATCAAAAGCGGAAAATATCGATTTCATTATTAAAGAGTTTTACCTTTTGCGTATCCAAAATATCGCAAAAAGCCTTTATTTACCTTTTTCATTGTCCTTTCAATCATAGATGATTAAAAAAATAACGGAAAAAGGCAACTTTGCAAGTTTCGAAATCTCTTTTCGCCATCGGCTTGATTGACACAATGACAGATTACTCCAGCTTAGATGCACGTTAAGGGCCAAGGCCTCATTGCGTAGCCAGACTGTTCGCGTCTAGGCGAGTGCATCGGAACGCCTCTGGCTACGGCGTTTCCTAAGGATCGGCCGAGAACGTGTCGCCACGCCGAGAGCGAAGTGCTCGTTTTGTTGATGCTGACGGGGTTCCGTGCAAAAAGCCGCCCAACTGAAAAAAGGTCATTTATCTAGCGTGCCTCGTGCTTGACAACGCCGACGCAGTTTGAGCTTCTTATGAGATGGTATCGAGTTTGGTTTGCTTCTCGTCGTCGGCTTTTTTTTGTTTGTCTACGTCTATGAAGTATTCCAACGCGTCGGGGCATTGATTCGCGAGACCTTCAAAGAATCGACGGACGATTGCGCTGCTAGCCGATTCAAGAGTCTCTCTGTAAGCTTCTACGAGAACTGGCGGCAACTTCGCGGTCCGCTCTTTTATTTGCTTGATAGCTGCGACGGCGCGGTCCACTTCTCCCATTGTGCTCAGAGTGTCTGCCATGCTTCCTGTTGTAGTGACAGCGTAATCATATTTAAAAACGTTGCAGGTCTTTAGCGTGCACCGATCTCGCACCATAGCGCCTAACCCCGGCAACGATCGGGCGTCTCTTAGCTCGATTTTTTCGAGCGCTTCCGCCGCAGTTTTTCGAACGTCTTCGTGGCTGTCATTGAGCGCGGCTTGCAAGGCAGCCGCTGCGCTTACATCTCTTATTTTTCCGAGCGCGTTCGCGGCACGCTCTCGCACGAATTCGTCCGGGTCACTCAATGCGTGAATGAGAGGATCAGTTGCGCTCTGGTCTCGCAGTTTTCCGAGCGCGTCAGCCGCGTTCCACCTGACGTCTACGTCTGGATCCTGCAGTGACTCAATAAGCCGGCCGGTCGCGCTCTTGTTTTTGATGTTTCCAAGAGCTTCGGCTGCGTTTCGACGCACGTACCTGTTCGCGTCGTGCAAAGCCCCGGTGAGAGGATCGACGGCTCGTGGATCGCCTATCAGTCCTAAGGCCAGTGCACCATTCCATCGGACAAACCAGTCCGTATCGTTTAGAGCCGTGCACAAGGGCGTCACGGCCTCATCCGTCCACACTTGTCCAAGGCCTGCAGAAGCAGCTCGGCGAACGTGCCTGTTTTCATCGACAAGCGCTCTTACAAGAAACGATACTGCGCTTTTTTCACCGCTATTTCCAAGGGTCGTGGCTGCTTTCGTCCGGACTGCTGGATCGTTGCTTTTCAGTTGCCGAACCAGTGACTCAAGCATAAACCCCTCCTCCCTCTTTGGCTCACGGCGCCGCAAGCCCCGTGCACACCGTCGCGCAGCACCTAACAGTATGGAATACCATCACTTTAATCGATCGGCTGGTTCGAACATAATCGCTTTTTCAGAAAGCTGGTGCAAGTACCGACTCGATGTCGATAGCCTGCACTTTGCTTGCGCCAATTTTCACGTGACCACCTCTTTTTTTTGCATCGGACCATTACTGAGGTGAGTATCAGCGTAGATTCCAAGACGCTAACTGCTCGGCTTCGGGGCTAAAAAAAGCTAGGAACGACCGTGCAGTGGTCACTGTCTTGATGCAAAAGTATTTGTTTGATTTTTGCCTTCCGTTAGATGTGAAACTGATCATTATTGTCGGAGATGGGATGGCAGATGAGCCGATAGAGGCGCTCCGAGGCCAGACTCCGCTCGAGTATGCAGAGACGCCACACATGGATGACGTCGTGCGTTCGGGTTCGATAGGTCAGTTCTACGCGATAAGGCCTGGCATCAAGGTTGACAGTGACGTGGCCCACTTGGCGATGCTCGGCCAAGACGTGAACCTGTCTTCTTCAAACCGTGGGGCGTATGAGGCGCTTGGAGCGGGCTTGACCCTCGGCCCCACAGACGTGGGCTTCCGGGTGAACCTCGCCACCATAGATAACCAATTCGTGCTCGTTGACGGCAGGGCAGGGCGGATCAGAGATGAAACCAAGCAGCTCGAGCACGCCGTCAACGACATGGTGGAACTCGACGCCGTCTCTTTCGATTTTAGGCAAACTCTGGGCTTTAAAGGCGCTCTCGTGCTACGCGACGACGATTTTAGTGTTGACGTAAGCTTGCCGACCCAATATGGCGTTGGCAGACAGATATGGGCGCGGGCAGCGAACGGAACTTCCCAAGCGCTCCACACGGCAGAAACGATCAACGAGTTTATGGTGAAAACCAACGAGGTCTTGAAGCGGCACCCGCTTAATTTGGGGCGTCTCACCGACCAGAAGCCACCGGCCAACGTCGTCATGCCATGGGCTGTAGGACAAATAGAGAGGATGAATCCAACCATGAGGAAGTATGGCAAGGGCCTGTGTGTCGCAGCCGCGCCGGTCATAAAGGGCGTGTGCAAATACTCCGGCATGGATATTGTCGACGTACCGGGCGCGACTGGCGAATACGATACGGACACGGCAGCAAAAGGCAGAATTGCGCTCGAAAACCTCGGTAACTACGATATAGTTCTGATTCACGTCGAAGGGACTGATGAAGCCAGTCACGATGGCAACGTCGAAGGAAAACTGATCATAATTGAGAAGATTGATGCGATGGTTGGCCTTTTGCTCGAACATACGGACATCGCAAAAACCCGCTTTGCCCTCCTCTCAGATCACGGATCTTCATGCGTGACACACGATCACATGACCACTGAGGTACCCATAGCGGTCTGCGGGGCCGGGGTGAAGGCAGACCACGCACAGCATTATGACGAGAAATCTGCTCTACAGGGGCGGCGGAATATCCTCTTCGGAAAGCAGCTCATGCCGTTCCTTACCCGGTCACAGGTGTAACCGCTTTTGACCATGCGAGTTTCCGTGCGAGACGATCTAAAGGATTTCAAGCCCTGTGAACACGGCGGTAGAATCATAGAAGCCTCAGAGGCAATGCCGAACGTGCTCGATTTCAGTGCAAGCTTCAACCCATACTTGCACCCGCGCACCAAGTCTGCTGTCAAGGAGGCCCTTAAAGGAGCCTATCACTACCCCGATCACACGTACAGGCGTTTCAGAGAGGCCGTCGGCGAATACCTCGCGGTGCCGTCTGAAGCGATAGTTCCAGGCAACGGTTCCGCTGAACTGATACGGTTCTGTGCGTGGGCGCTTCTCCAAAAAGGCGACAAAGTGATAGTTCCCGCTCCAACCTTTGGTGAATACGAGCTCGCGTGCCGTTTAAGCGGCGCTGAGCCCTTAATAGTGCCTGCGTGGGATGAGCAGGCATTCAAACGAGACCTTTTCGGCGCTTTGGCTGAGGAAGACGTCCGAATGGTATTCTTGTGCAATCCGAACAACCCCACCGGCAAAGTGCTTGCAAGGGAGACGGTAACCGATATCGCGCTTAAGTGTCACGCGACAAACGCCTTCCTGCTCGTTGATGAAGTCTTCATCGAACTCTCCGACCCGCGACAAAGCGTCGCGACTGAGAGTCTCGACGAAGCGTTTGTCCTTAGATCTCTCACTAAGTCGTTCGCAATCCCTGGCATCCGCGCCAGCTACGGCATAACCAACCCCGAGCTTGCGAAGGTATTAAACAGCATACGGGTTCCGTGGAACCTCAACTCTATCGCGGAAGGAGTCACGGTCGCTCTCCTCAAGGATTGCAAACCCTATCTTGATGCCTCGCGCGAAAAAATAGCTGCACAGCGGCGCTGGCTCGCTCGTGAACTCAAAAAAATACCAGGGCTGCGGCCGCTCGAAAGCGACGCCAACTTCATTATGGTCAACGTCGCAGGCACGTCGCTCTCATCGACTGACTTTGCCAGTGAGATGAGGCGGTGCGGATTCTTGGTACGGGACTGTCAGTCGTTTCGATTGACTGGAGACGACTATATACGGATAGCGGTTAGGACAAAGGCGGAAAACGCGCGCTTGTTGGAAGCCGTCAGGCGAGTTATCAGCCAAAATTTCTGACTTGTTCCGCGCCCAAGCCGGTCTAACGACAGCGACGCGCCCCCCGGTGAAAGTTTCATATCCAAGTAATCGCGTAGTACATGGTGGAGCACGAAATGACAGAAGTAATACTGCTTACTCATAAAGGCTGCCCGGTCTGCCCGATGGCGAAAAGCTTCTGGGAGGAACTGCACCAGAGCTGTGATTTTGACTACAAGGACATTGAGGTCTATACGCCAGAAGGCCTCCAACTAATTCACCAGTACAGCATCCGAAGCGTTCCAACTACACTTATCGATAAGAAAGTGGAGTTTGTCGGCGTGCCGGACCGCGACACGGCACTTTCTAAGGTCAACTGCGCCGATTCGAAGCGCTAGCCGATTGTAGGCACCGAGGAGGCGATTTCATAGATGAGCGCCTCGAGCTGAATTCTCTCGTTAAGCGCATCGAGAAGGGCGTACTCCGCGTTGCCTAGGAGTACGAGGAGCTCAGCGAGTGCCTCTTCAGTTAGTGACATGTTTCGGGCTTGAATCCGCATTTGAGCGATAATTTCGCCGCCGCTTAGACCGGTCTCGAGCAACAGACGATCGAGTACGTGCCTGGCCTTGGGCGCATCGTTTTGTAAGGCCAGCTGCAAGAGCTCCGAAACTCCTTTAGGGTGCACGCATTCGGCGAGCATGCTCAGGTCGAGCGGGTGAGCCTCAGAAGAATTGCCTTCTGTCACGAGTTGGAGCAGCGTCAGCGCTGTTCGAAGACTGCCCTCACTAAGACCCACAATCGAGCGGCTGCACTCATCTGACAACGCGTGACCCTCTTTTGTCGAGATTCGTCGCAGAAAGTCGACCATCATGTCGGCGGGTAGCTGTGTGAAGTGCAGCGGCAAACAGCGCGATCTTATGGGTACGATAATTTGCGACGGACGCGCGGTAGCTAGGATGAACTTGCAGGTCCGATTGTACCGTTCGATTATTCTTCGCAGAGCCTGCTGAGCGTCCAGCGTCAAGGATTCGGCATCGTTTATAAACAGAATTCGGTACGGCGCAGCTAGTGGAGCGATTCCGGCAAGCCGGTTCATGATCAGCTTGAAATTATCGAGCACACCCTTGCGCTTGTCGTAAAAACGCGCTAAGCTGCGTGACGCTTCGAGGTACTTCCGGCCTTGTTCAAAGATGTCTGAGGCGTTGATCTCGGTGAAGTTGCCCTCCCACACGTCTCCGAAAAGCTCTCTCGCGACAACTTCGGCAGCTGAACTCTTGCCTGTCCCTGGAGGGCCAAAGAAGAGCAGGTTCGGCAAGTTCTTGGTGTCGACAATGCGCCGAAGCTGAATCTTGACAACCGGTTGGCCCAGAATCTCCTCGAACGATCGCGGCCGGTATTTCTCCACCCAAAAGAAATCTAAGATCCCGTTAGCCTCACGCATTCGTGTCGCCTGTCTCCTAACCCATAACTTTCTGCAAAAGCCAGATAGGGGATGTTATCAATGGTCTTGCCCGCCAGCCTTTCGTCGTCCGTTCTCAAAAGCTCAAGACCCGCGCAGTCGATTGCTACGGGATCCGTTCCTGCAAGCACGTAGCCGAGATGCGCTTTCCTGCCGCCGTGACGCAGCTCTTGAGCATCGACGAGTGTTTCTACTGCATCGACTATGAAGATATCGAACGGTTCGAGCACCGCCGCTTCGGCGATGCTTTTGTGCAGATTCAAGCCCGCTAGCGTGCAAGCGGACGCGTTCTGTCGGTCTAACCAATCCAAATTGGTTCTTCACGGCTCCTGTCAGCGTGCAAATGGAGTGCGTTTTTAGCACAGGCAGTGAGATTTTCAAATCGAACGACCCCGGGACTGTAGAAAGAGAGACGCTAAACCCCCGGTCGCTGAGCCTTTTCGCAAACGGCCCTTGTTAAGATTGACGAAGTCAACGCCGTGATCATCGCACACGCGCTTTAGCGGAAGATGCTTGGTTACGCCACGCGTCTTTCGATCGAAAAATGCGTTTAGGGGGGCATCAAACGCAAGATCAGCTCCTACTGTTATAGCGTGGTCAGGGAGGTACTGTAGGACCGTATCGAGAAGCTGCGGATCGGTGGTGGTCGGGTACGCCTCTTTCGAAACAAGATTCGGTTTGATGAAAATTGACGACGCTGAGGCGATTTCATCGCTGAATTGATCGAGTGCCCTTGCTACAAAATCGTACTTTGCGGCGCCATCTACTGTTTCCTTGAAGACTCTCGACATCTTCCCAAACTATATTTGTCACGTGCAATAAACTACTTTTTGATGACCGCGTAAGAAAAAACACGGGAAGTGTGTCGCAGCGAAATGCTGTCTCTTTTAGACGAAATCGATGTACCCCCATCTGAGATTCACAGCGTAGAACGGCTTCTGCAGATACTCTACGTGCACGGGTGGTACGATAAGCCCTCAATGGCACGGGCGCGAAGAAGTTTAAGTCCCCGGTTGTTGCTCAGGCTAGACGCAGGTGATCGTTCCACGTTCTGTTGCAACAAGTAACCCCGTTCGCTCGCGGTACAACTACTTTCTTGCTTGTTACGGCTTCGAGGTGCGATACCGCTCACACACATCGGACGGCCCGTAGCTCACTAGCATTGGTGGGGCACGCTGGTTGACCGATCGGCGGAGCTCCCATTCCGGTAAGTCCTGGTATCGTCCTATCCCTGTTTCGGTCTCAGATCGCGTGTCACCCTGATTTTTCTTCTATCTCTCGCGGTTCGTCAGGCGTCTCTATAAGTATCCTCACCTTCTGATCTTTCGCACGGCTGCCAGATTTGTCTCTCAGTTCGGTGTCAGTTTCTGTCCCTTCTATCGGTATTTGTCGCGGTGGCACTCTGCCGGTTTCTGACGGATATTGCGTTGCGGCGGGGCGTCGCGTGTTGCTAGCCGGCGGTTCGCCGTTGCCCTCGCGAACGAGTCGAAGCAAAAGAAACGTGAGAACAATCACGAGAATGAGAATCAGTCCCCAGATCCATAACCAGGCTGGAAACGTGAATCCGTTGCTATTCTGCGCCCCTGCATTAGAAGCGTTTTTGGCTGTTGAAATTGGAACGATGATGCGAGTTGTATTGTTCGCCGTCAGAAGGTTACTAACTTGACTAGCGTTATTAGTGGCAGCTGATTGCAATGCCAACACGCGTAGCCCTGAAGTCGTGCTTATGCGGGGCGTCGGTTCTAGGCTTTTGTCCGTTTGGCCGGCGACGCTCATTTTCGTGAAGTGACTCGACTGCGAGTTGACCACAGTCTGCGCGGATGACTCGCTGCTCGGCGCCGTTCCGGCCCAAAAAGCCGCCGTCACGCAGGACGCTGCAAGAAACACCACACACAGGATCGCGAGAAGGAGCGCGGCTAGTTTTGGCATAGATTGTCACTTCGGACAAGAGTGTTGAGTATACAAGTAGCCTTCGATGTGGTCTCTGTATCGTTCGTCGCTAGCTAACAACCGCTGGCGCCGATGAGCAGCTCCACTTGATGATGCGTGCGGTTCGGGGCATCTCTCGCAGAATACCACGTACTTAGACTAATTGCGCTTTTTGTCCGAGAATCGGGACGTGTTGCCACGGCCCCTTTGGCTCACGACCCCTGGCAGGTTGCATTGCTTCGGACTTGCTAGAGCGCCACTAGGTCAGCTGAAACGATAGGTCCCAGAGACACTCTGCTTTGACACTAGCAGGATGTGCGCCTCGAGCAATGTTGTGTGCCGCCCCGTGCGAGGTGTTACAGGCGTCGATTAAGTCTGCAGATTTCGACCTCGATATGAGGCAGCATCTCCGAGGAATTCTTGAATCCTTAAAAGCTGATTATACTTTGCATTGCGTTCGCTCCGCGCCGGAGCACCTGTTTTGATGAAGTCTGAGCCCAATGCAACTGCAACGTCGGCAATAGTCGTGTCTTCGGTCTCTCCCGATCTGTGGCTAACGACTACCGAATATCCGTTCCGAAATGCTAAGGTCGCGGCGTCGAAGGCTTCCGACATTGTTCCGATCTGGTTCAGCTTTAGGAGCAAAGCGTTTGCGGCCTCTAGCTGTATCCCTTTGGAAAGTCGGTCGACGTTCGTCACGAATAAATCGTCACCGACGATGGTAGTGCCGGCGAGTTGGGAGGTTATATAGGCGAAGTCTTCAAACGCATCCTCGTTAAAGGGATCCTCAATGAGTATTACCGGATATCGGTCCACCAAGTCCTCGTAGTACTCGCTCAGCTCAGCGGGGGAGAGCCTTCTTCCATCAATCAGATAGGTTTGTGTCGTCTTGTCGTAGAACTCTGACGCGGCACAGTCCACGCCGAGGCGCATCTCTCGATCGTAGCCTGCATTGCCGATGGCCGTCATGATCGCATCAAGTGCCTCAGAAGATGAGGACAGTGCCGGCGCGAAACCGCCCTCGTCTCCCACGTTCGACGCTCCCTGTCCGTACTGTGCTTGTAAGACGTGCTTGAGTTCGTGATAAGTCTCGACGCCCATTCTGAGGGCGTCAGAAAATGTCTCGGCTGCCATTGGTATGATAAAAAACTCCTGGATAGACAAAGCGTTGCCCGCATGTGCCCCGCCATTAATCACGTTCATTAACGGCACGGGCAACGTGCACGCATTTGGGCCGCCAAGGTACTCGTAAAGGTGCATGTTGGCGGAATTCGCCGCTGCTCGAGCAACTGCCATTGACACCCCGAGAATGGCATTTGCCCCGAGATTTGACTTATTTGGCGTCCCGTCGAGATCGTTCAACGTTTTGTCGACGTTGCGCTGGGCCCTCACGTCCATGCCGAAGACTTCTTCCGCAATTACTGTGTTGACGTTATTGACTGCTCGTAACACGGTTTTTCCGCCGAAATCCGATTCGTTGTCTCGAAGTTCAAGTGCTTCGTTCGATCCAGTGGACGCGCCGGACGGTACGATCGCCCGGCCAAAACCGCAGTCTGTGAAAACTTCTACCTCCACTGTGGGATTTCCGCGTGAATCAAGGACTTGTCTCCCTAAAACTCCTTCGATTTCGAACATGATTCCAGTATCCTTTATGCTGCACAATCTTAATCTTATCGCTAATAGACGCCTTTTCATCCTTAGACAGTTTTCAAATCTGAAAAGCTAAGCGCTGTGCAGATGTTCAGGAGGGAGATTCTCTAAAGGAGCCCTCGTTTTTGGCATTAGTTTAAACGTCGCAATCCTTGGGATCGTAAGTCTGCTCGCCGATGAGCGCGGAGAAGATCTATCCGGTCATTCCTCTTTTATTGTTAACGTCCTGGGAGCGGCGCTCATTGACGTGGGCCTCATAGCATACGTCGAAAGCACCGCAAGCATGCAGCGATAATTTCCGTATTCCTCTTAGACAGATTCGGGAAATGCGAGTCCCTCGTGTAATCCGGCTAAACCATCGCAGCGATCGCGAAGCCCTTGCTTGCAGTATCAACTGCATGGCAGCGGCAGCAAGTCTTGGCAAGACAGTTGTTTGATCGCCTTGGAGGGCGTCAGCGACGGGCGCGTTATGTTATTGTTTCCGAGTCAAAGAGCCTCGGCACGGGGAAGGTTATTCGGCTTCGAACGCTCTCTCGGTACGCTTGGAGCCGTCATCTGCCCGCTCATCGCGGTAGCCGAGTTGGCAACGACGACGTGTGGCCGCACAGCTGCGGTGCATCCCATACCAGCACGATTGAAGCTCAATGCTATCACCGTGCAAGTCTTGGAGGCAATTACTGATCGGGTCATTTTAACTTGCGCTTTCAAGGACGTAGTTTGTTCGGTTTTTCCACCAACGCGGTGCCCACTCAGAGAACTTTTATATAGAACAACAACTCTAGTAATTTTGGAGGCTAGCACAGTGATTGGTGGTCAACCTATTCTCATTCTACGCGAAGGAACACAAAGGACGAAGGGCAGGGAAGCCCAGTCAATGAATTTTACCGCGAGCAGGGCCGTAGCTGAATCAGTGCGAACTACGCTCGGACCGAAAGGCATGGACAAGATGCTCGTTGATTCGATGGGCGATGTGGTTATAACGAACGACGGCGCGACGATATTGAAGGAGATGGATATTGAGCATCCAGCAGCTAAGATGATGGTTGAAGTCGCTAAAACGCAGGATGATGAAGTGGGCGACGGGACAACAACGGCGGTTATCTTGGCTGGGGAACTGCTAAAAAACGCAGAAGAATTGCTCGATCAAGACATCCACCCGACGGTTATAGAGAAAGGCTACGGCCTCGCCGCAGAAAAAGCGATTGAGATCGCCGAACTGCTGTCGCGCAACGTTTCGATTCGCGATGACGATCTGCTGAAAAAGATTGCAAAGACGGCGCTGACGGGCAAAGGCACTGACGTGGGCACTGAGATACTTCCGCAGCTCGTTGTTGAAGCGGTGAAAATGGTAGCGCAAAAAGTCGACAACACGTACAAGGTCGACGAGGAAGACATCAGAATTGAAAAGAAAGTTTCTGGTTCCGTTTCCGATTCAGAACTCGTAGAAGGCATCGTTGTCGACAAGGAACGCGCGGCCGAGGGAATGCCGCGAAAAGTATGCGACGCGCGCATCCTTGTTTATGATCAACCACTCGAGCTTACCAAAACAAAGACCGACGCCAAAATCAAAATAAAAGATCCAACGCAAATGAAACTCTTCATGGAACGCGATCATGAAACGCTGATCGAGAAGGCTGACAAGATCTTGGCAAGCGGCGCTAACGTCGTCTTTTGCCAGAAGGGTATCGACGATCTACTCCAATGGCACTTTTCGCGCAATAACGTGATGGCAGTGGAGAACGTGAAACGCGAGGACATTGAGACGATTTCCAAGGTGAGTGGCGCCCGAGTGGTGTCCAGCCTGAATGATCTCAGCGCATCAGACCTGGGCAACGCGGGCGAAATCGAAGAAACAACTGACATCGAATCTGGCTGTGACACCTGCGGCATTGATTAGACGGAGGTCTAGGAATGATAACAATCAAAGACTGTAAAAACCCTCGCGTCGTCAGTATCGTGATTCACGGGGGAGCCGATCATATCGTCGAAGAAACTCACCGAGCTGTGTACGATGCGGTTCGAGTCGTTCAAGCATCGATCGAAGATGGCAAAGTCGTCGCGGGAGGCAGCGCTCCGGAGGTTGAGATCGCGATGCAACTCCGTGACTACGCGTCGACCCTCAGCGGTAGAGAGCAACTGGCAGTCATCGCCTTTGCCGACGCAATCGAAATTATTCCAAAAACGCTTGCCGAAAACTCGGGTTTGGACCCGATGGACTCGCTTGTTGGTTTGAGGACCGCTCACGAATCGGGAAATAAAACGATGGGGCTCCAGATTTCGACAGGAAAAGCAACAGACATGTGGCCTGACGTGATCGAACCTCTCAGAACGAAGAAGCAGGCCATCTTGTCGGCCACCGAAGCCGCGAACATGATCCTTCGAATAGACGACGTGATTCAAGCCGCTACGTTTGAGAAAGGGCCTTCGCAAGACGAGATGGAAGGCATGTCCGATCAAATGCTTGATCAAGTGTGAACGCGTGCTGCCGCAGACGTTTTTGTCTGTGGCCCCCCTCTTTTCAGTTTCAGCAGATCTTTAGTGCGGGTGGCGCCTAGCAGAGCGCTTATTTTGGAACTAAGAATAAGCGTAACGCAACGTACTGAACAGTTTCAGACGGCCGCGTCTTTTGACTACAAGAAGTACTCCTCAGCCTCATCTTGTGTCACCTCTACATACGAACCCATGGTTTCGCAGGTAGGGCAAATCTCGGGAGCATTTTCCCCGTAGTGTATATCGTCACAAACAGTGCAGCGGAAGTAGCGCTTCATGATCCTCCGAAAAAGCCCTACGTATTTAGTCTTTATGGCATCAGCCAAACTGCGCATTCATTTGGTTCGCTCACCTGTAAAAATTTGTATAACGCAGTCGCTCTAAGTGGGTATGTCTCTGCAAGGAAAGGTGTTTTTGCCGCAAAGTGAATACAACGTGAAACCTCCCAGGCGTGCTCGGCGGAGGTTCGCTAGCGAGAGTCTGTGAGCGGTTAGTTATCCACCCAGTGTGACATCCTGCTTGCTATACCAATCGAGCGCTGCGTAGAAGTGCTCCGGCTTGAAATCCGGCCAATATGCATCGACAACATAGATATCCGAATACACCGATTGCACGGGCAAAAATCCGCTGAGTCGTCGTCTACCACCCCAGCGAACTATCAAATCCATGCGGGAAACGTCATGCGATCGTATCATCTTTGTGACGTTTTCGCCCTCGAGTGTGGCTTTGGGTTGGGCAAAGAGCGGACTTAAGTCCCATTGCCAGCCGTAATTAACCAAGAAGTTGACCTTTATTTTTCCTGAGCCAAATATAGTTCTTTTTGTGTAGGGGAAAAGCTCTTTTGGGAACATCGGAGAGTCTGTATCTCCGAGGACAAGCAGGTTAGCGTCTTCGTGTTTGAGAATCTCCACGCCGTCGATGCATGCTTTTTGGAAGGCCTTTCTTTGCACTTGGGTTCTTTTCGTGTTATCTTGGGTGAAGCCGTAGCTCGTGAGTTCCTTGACGCCGACGCTACTGCATAACCTAAGCAATTCTAATCCGGGGGGCAAGCCAGCTTCATAGCCTGCCTCTTTCCGCAAACCGCGAGCTAGTGCCCAGCGACGGTTCCCGTCAGGGATGATGCCTACGTGGCGTGGTATTCGATTCATATGTCAAAAATGCGTGATGTTACAGGTTTCGAGTTTATCTAGCTCAAGGTTCATAATCTTTGTCCAGTTCTTTCGCCCTTCGCTGTGCGTTCTTGCGGGTTGCCACATTGATACTCGCCGGCAGGGTAATGGTTAAAGTTGAGAGCGCACTAACAACCAGTGATACGAGCTAGCGGAAGAACGGCCATGGATCCCGAAAAAAGCGCGACAGAAAACCCCAACGTTACGGTGTGGGGTGTTCATTTAATGGACGCTAGCGCTCTTACAAGGAAAGAGCGAGAAGAGCTCTTGTTTAAGCTAAACCGAATCTTCACGTTCGTCGGCACGGAAATACCAGAAGAGATCGAACTCGACGGAGAGGTCGTTGCGCTCCACGAGGTCATGTGGCATCTGATCAATCACAAGAACGAGGTCACCGCTCAGGAATGTGCGGCCGTGCAAAGGCTTTGGGGGGCTATCGAGAGAAAAATACGGCAAATCGAATCGACAATTAGGAGTCAGGACATCGATGAGCGCGAAGCGCTTGTGTTGTACGCGGAAGCGCAAGGTCTGATTCGCGCCGCCGTTGAACTGAGGGGCTTGGAGAAAGGCAAGCTCATTGATTCTGCTCAAGCTCCGTTAATCGACAGAAATGAAGCCCAAAAAAGGTGGCTCAGTTATCTAAAAAAGATCAGTTGACCCGCTTTGGCGTGTACTTGGCTTGTACACTCTCGTCGTTGCGCTTGGTGGGGTAGACGCGCGCGCCGAGAGTTTCTAGGTGTCACTCACCCTCAGAGGCCGCTAAGCATCTCTTGGGCTATTTGGAGATTCGAAAGTAGATCGTCGCAGGAAGCTACTAGGGTTCGTAGTTTCTTCGTTTTCACTGTTATCTCCACTCGGTTTCCTGTCGCCATCATTTTTATCTCTGGTGTATTATCAGGCTGAAGAGCTTGGACAATTGAGAGCGCCTGCGGATGTTCGTACATGAGGATTGCAGTAATCATGCGTGGTAGAGTAAGAGGGAGCAGCTCGGTCCACTTCAGCCTAGTAGTAGCTTTGCAAAAAGGCTGCGCAGCAACGCGCACTTTCGAGCGGCCAAAGAACCGCGTGCTATCGTGAGATCAGCATCTCGACGGTGTCGAGTCGGTACGACCACTCCTCAGGCAGCACGTCCCTGCTCTTGTAATAATTGACTAGCCTTCGAATCTTCGACTCTGTGAGTTGAAGGGCGCGTTTGTTGTGGAGGTCTTTCTTGTTCTCTTCAAGATGATCTCTGAGCTTCAGGGCTTTGGTGATGAGATTGAACAAGTCTTCAGGGAGTTCAGGGGCGACTCCATGGTCGCTGAGCACTTCGGTCAGACTTTTCTTGGTGACTGACTTGACGCTCGGTACGCCGTACGTGTCCCTCAGGACGATCCCGACTTGACTTGAGGAAAGCCCGCTGTTCCGTAGCTCCACGATTAGCTTCTGAACCTCCTCGGACGTCATGCTAACGGGAACCGTACTCTTCAGTGGCCTAGTAGATCCCGATACTCCTTTCCTTCGTGCGTACATTCGCGCCATTTAAGCTCCGTTATCCTGTTAGAGACGGGTCTGGCTACCCGCGAGGTGTGCTACTCTGTGATCCCCTCTTATATAATTGTTGATGCCCATTCCAAAAATAGTTCTGCGGCTTTGCTTCGGTGCGATAGTGCGTTCTTCTCGCCAACCGTCATCTCTGCGAATGTCCGGCCTTCATACTCGAAAATAGGATCGAATCCGAAGCCTCGATGGCCACGCGAACTCACTATGCGCCCCTCTACACGTCCGTGGAACAGCTTGAAATCACGGCAATAGCTTCCGATCGCAGACTCGAACCGTGCCGGTCGTCCCTCTCCGATGAGCTTGACTACGCCGCTGTTCCCTATCGTTCTATTCACATATGAGGAGTACGGCCCTGGAAACCCGTGGAGATCATCAATGAACAGACCGGAATCTTCGATAATAAATAGGGGTGGAAACTTCTCCTTGCAGTAGCTGAGTCCGTGTCGGACGACTTCCTCGAGCGTGTCAGCTTGGAGCTCTGGGTAGGATGCGTTGACGTGGACGATCTCTAGCTCGAACTCGTGAGCTTTGGCTTGCAGCTCCGCCACCTTCCCGGGGTTTTGCGTGATGAAACTGAACGCTCTCATAAGTAGCGACCTCGCTCTTTGATCTCGTTCACTTTTTCGAGGATCAGCGCGGCATTTGAGCAGTTTCTCGCGTAACCAGCAAGAAATGCGTCCTTGAGCGCAGGGAACCTGTCGTCCGTTGCCTGGAGTGTTTGGAAAAAGACGTGTACGTCTACGCCCCGGGCCTCAAGGCTCCGATCGTAGGAGGAGAGGCCAAAATCTATCATGTATACCCTTCCTGCTGAAAGAATCATGTTGCGCGTCGTTGGATCTCCGTGGACGATACCCGCCGAGTGAAGCGCACAGAGCACTGCGCCAATGTCTTCAGCGACCGCCTCGCTCATTACACTGCTCACGGGCGGCCCCTCTATCCGCTCCATGGTGATTGAAAAGCTGTCGATTGCCTTTAATATAGGCGTAGGTACCCCTGCTCGTCGCGCATCGGATTGTATCTTCGCCTCAAGTCGCGTGCGCTCTCTTCGCAGCTTCGTGTCAAGCTCAGCTATGCGATAGTCCTTCGGAATGCGCTTCTTTACTACAGAATGGCCTCGAAGAGCGACGACCGCTTCCGCCCCCATAACGACCTCTAGTGTGTCTCGATCCACAGCACCTCAACCTCGTCTGGTCTGAAGCTCGGGTTGGCGCCGGAAGATGCGATCGCGGTTTGGATTCCATGTCTCAACATGAGCAGGCCCGTATGCGCGATCATGGCGCCATTATCTTGTAAATATTCCGTCTTAGGCGCGTAGAATCGCGCACCGCGCTGCGCGCACATTACCGACAGCATCTCTTGGAGTCGCGCGTTAGCGCCGACGCCACCGGCCAAAAGCAGATCTGATTTGTCCATTTGTGATAGTGCTCGCTCGCTTACTTCAACGAGCATCGAGAAGGCAGTCTCTTGAAAGCTATAGCATATTTCCTCAAGCGATGCTGATTTTAACGCCTCTGTTGCCGCGGTAACGATCCCCGAAAACGAGAAGTCCATTCCCTTCACCACGTACGGCATAGGCAAGTAGTTTCGCGATTCTTGCGCGAGTCTCTCCACCTTGGGGCCTCCTGGGTGGGGCAAGCCGGCCGATCGAGCGAACTTGTCGAGACAGTTCCCTATGCCGATGTCTAACGTCTCTCCGAGAATTCGGTACCTTTGTTGCCAGTACGACAGCACCTGCGAGTTTGCTCCGCTCACGTACAGAACGATCGGATCCACGAGATCAGTTTTCCAGCGCCCGACTTCGATATGTGCGATGCAGTGATTGACCCCAACCAAAGGCACACCAAGCCGCAAAGACAACGCCCTGGCAGCTGTGCCCACAATGCGCAAGCACGGTCCCAAGCCAGGGCCTTGTGAAAAAGCAACGCCCTCGATTAAACGGGGGTCTGTCGAACTCAGGACCTGGCGAATGACGCCGGCAATGTTGTTCGCAACGTGTTGTGCCGCTTCTCTTGGATGTATTCCGCCTGAGGCAGGGATATACGCTGAACTCGCTTCACACAAAACCTCATCGTCATCCACCAGGCTCGCGCTCAGGTTCCAAGCGGTCCCCTCTATGCCTAAGACTGTCATTCGCAAACTGGGCGGTTACTTTTTAAACTGCGTGTACCCGCACTTACCGCACGAGAGCCTGTCTTTGTGCTCGGCCAAAAAGACCCCTTCGCCGCAGCGTGGACAGTTCTGGTGCTTCCTCTGCACCTTGTCGTCGCTTACGTCATACAACTCGCTTGCCTTAACTTTCTTCACCCCCTTCTGGTGGCTCGGGAGTCGGCGGCGCGTTCCGCTTCAGGATATGCTCTTGTTCTATTTGTTGGGCGGCTTCAGCGGATTCGTATATTTTAACATATGCCGTAGTTTCTTTTTTGCCAAAAGCGGTTCGCATATTGTCGATTATCACTCGCTCAGGCTCAATTTTAAAGTCGGCCGCAACCTGATCTCTGACTTCTATCCGCGCCGGAGTAGCCGCCTCGTGTTGAATCTTGATTTGCAGCTGCTTTCGGTTGAGTAATTCGTTATTCTCTTCTTTGATAACTTCGATCTGCATGGTAGCTCCATCTTTTATTTGTCGCTAACGTTGTTTCAATATCTCGCGCAAGAGGCGTTTCGCTTTCTCTTTTTTTTCTCGCGTTGTAACGATAATAACCATGCCCTCGCTCGGCTGGCCGTAAACGATCGCTGTTCCCAAAGGAGCCTCAATAACTGCCGGGATTACCGCCAGATCCTCTTCGCCGTTGACGATGATTCTCGTGCGCAGAGACCGCTCGATGTCCTTCATCGATCCGCTTACGGCGTTTTGAAGCTGCTCAGAGATGGAGCCTGGGGGGTTATCTACTTCATAAACGGTGCGGGGTTCGGTGCTGATCGCGTGGTAGATCTCATCGGACACCTTTGCCCTCATCGTGACGCCGTCAATGATGCACACGTCAGGCACAATGCCGGCTTGTACCACGGTGTAGGTCGTTATGTCTCCAACTGTGACTATTTTTTTATAAGCTCTTAACTTTTCTGCACAATCTGCGTGCGAGCAAAGATCACCGAACGGTTTCTGGAGCTCAGCTTTGAGCTTGTCGTTCAGCATGAGCTTCTTATCGGACTTTGAGCGCGTACTTTCCGGGCAAGTCGATGTTCATTCGCTTGGCGACTTCAGAGCGTTTAGGATTGATAATAATCAAGTATCCGCTCCAATCTCGTCCAAGTGAGCTCGATCCGCACACGGGGCACACGAGCCCTTCGACAAATCGATGGCAAGTTTTACACACTTGTTCCGGCATTTTGCTCTTCCTCCTCTTTCTTGGCTTTTTCTCGCGCTTCAGCAAGCCATTCGACCTTGCCTAGGGCTGCTTGTCGCATAGTGAGGCCAATCTTACTCTCTCGCGGCTCGCGTTCGTTCAAGCTTACTGCGACCACTCGAGCCCGCAGCATATCGCCTTCCGTAATGGCCCTTCCGGTCTCTTTTCCGACTAGTCTCGAGTTTTTTTCGTCGAACGAGATATAGTCGTCAGCTATTTGGCTCACGTGCAGCAAACCATCGAGCGGCCCTAGTCCTACGAAGGCACCAAATTCCACAATTTCGACGACTTTGCCCTCTAGTATCTCCTGGAGCTCTGGTTTGAAGGTAATCGCATGAAAAGTGACATCGTAATAGATCGCTCCGTCTCCCGCGAGTATGCGCCCTTCGCCGATATCCAAAACGTCGGTAATGGCGATTATGGATCCGAGCATCTTATCTATGCGACCTTCGAGTTTATCTCGCAAGAGATCTTTTACGACCGCTATCGTTTCTTCCCCTAGTCGTTCAGGCGGCAGCCTTACCGTGTCGATCAGCTTCGCTTTTTTATACATCTATCACTCTCTTGAACAGATCCATCGAGTATTGTATCCGCTCTTTGGCGGCGTCTGCTCCTTCCCAACCGAGTATCGTTGTTTCCTTGCCTTCGAGGCGTTTGTACACTTCAAAAAAGTGTGCGACCTCTTTGAGGAAGTGATTTTGGACGTCGTTAATGTCAGTATATTCCGCGTACTTCGGATCGTTGATCGGCACGCAAAGCACCTTGTCGTCTGCTTCCCCTGAATCGAGCATCTTAAGCAATGCGATTGGCCTCGCGTCGATGATGCAGCCAGGATAGGTTGGCTCATCCATAATGACGATCGCATCGAACGGATCGTCGTCATCATAATAGGTTCTTGGAATGAGGCCATATTCGCCCGGGTAGTGCAACGGAGAATACAACACGCGGTCGAGATGAATTGCGTTCCACTCTTTGCTGTACTCGTACTTGTTGCGGCTCCCTTTCGGAATCTCCACCACGACGAATATTTCTGCCGGTGGCCGGGGTCCGGTTTCGATGTCTTTCCACAGGTTCATGACATATCCACCTCTAAGTGCTTCTTGTTTCTTAGCTGCACTACGCGGATGCTGTGCTCACGAAGGTCTCGCTTCAGAAGCTTGTCGTTCGTTACAACCGCTGCTTTGTATTTAAGCGCAGTGTTAACAATTTGGTCATCGACGGTCGATCCATCCGCGGTTTCGATGACTTGGCATCTCTCTGAAAGACGCAATGCGACGCCTGCTCCTGCGGAGCCCCTCTTCATCAAAACACTCAGTTCTCGCCGCACTGGTTCAATCGTGGCAGGCACAAATCCCAGCCCGCGCAGTTCTTCTAACACGTCGATCCTGAAATGCCAGGGAATCAGAAGCGCATTGGTATCTAATATGGCGATCATTTGGTGAGCGTTCCCGCTCCAATAAGCCGCCATCGCGAGCCGATCCGTCTTGAAATGGCGACTCGAGACCCGATTTCCGCGCAGACGGGCCTCTTGAGGGCTACTTCGACGGCCGAATTCCGCGCGCTAGTGGCGACGCCAACGGTTGTGGCGGTGCCGACGCTTAGCATGAGCGGCTCGCTTGTGTGTATCGAATCGACGTTGAGTTCATCGGAGCTCCCGACGACACGATCGAGAAGCTTCACATCCATCGTGAAGGCCTTCCACACGGGTGGCAGCGTTCCCGGCGTCCCGGCAATCTGCCCGACGAGAGAATCGCTCTTTACGAGGGCGGGGTCCAGTTTCGTTCCTACGCCGAGCAGCCCACCTGGCGTCGCAACCTTCAGCTTTTCTTTCTCAGAAACAATGCTCGACACAGTCGTGGTAATGGGAACCCATTCTGTCTTGCCACCAACTTCGACGCTTCTTCCCGGTCGTATTTCCAGTTCGTCCTTAAGCTTGAGCTCTCCCTGATTCAGCGTGCCGCCGATGACACCGCCCAGCAGCTTCGTGATATCGGCCCCGGGCTTATTGACGTCGAAAGATCGCGCGATAAACATTTGCGCGGGCTTAGTCGCGTCGTGCGCCGTGCACGGTATCTCCTTTTCAATAAGTTCGATAAGCAAGTCAATATTCACCGCTTGCTGGGCCGATATAGGCACAATTTGAGCGTGCTCTGCTACCGTCCCTTTCACGAACTCCTTTATCTGTTCATAATTCAGGAGCAGATCGTCGTGGGAGACAAGGTCAATCTTGTTTTGAACGATTATTACATTTTTAATGCCAATTATATCGAGTGCCATGAGGTGTTCTTTGGTCTGGGGTTGGGGGCACGGTTCGTTCGCCGCGATCACAAGTATTGCGCCGTCCATGATCGCCGCACCCGACAACATAGTTGCCATCAACGTCTCGTGTCCAGGCGCGTCCACGAACGACACCGTGCGCAGCGTTTCTGCCTTCGTGCCGCACGCGCCGCACACTTCTGAGACTGTGTACGCATCGGGCTCGGGACACTGCGGACATTTTCTAAAGGTTACGTTGGCATATCCGAGTCTGATGGAAATGCCGCGCTTGATTTCTTCGCTGTGCTGATCTGTCCACACCCCCGAAAGGGCGGATACCAAGGTCGTCTTGCCGTGGTCGACGTGTCCTACCATCCCTATGTTTACGCAAGCTTCCAAGTTTGCTACCTCCGCCTGACATGCGGTTGTGTTCTCAGTGACGCAGTCAGGTTGTTCATGCTGTCGTCTTCGTTGCGACTCTGTCCAGCTAGATATTCTCGTATTCACTCATCTTGAGCTCAAATCGCTTGCTGAAGTTACTGACAGCCTCCTCAAGATCATTTTGCGTTAGGTCCGTCCGTTCTTCAAACAGCGCCTTGAGCACGGCTTCTCTTAATATCAGCCTCAGATCTGAGCCCGTGCATTGATCGGTCATTTCCGCCAGCTTCTGCGTGTCAAACGTACCCTTAATGCGGGCCGTGATCTTGTCGAATATCTCTTTTCTCATTGCGGCGTCTGGAAGTGGAAACGGCACGATCTTGTCAAATCGCCTCCATGCGGCCGAATCGAGAAGGCTTGGGTGATTAGTCGCACCGATCATCAGCACTCCGTCATCGACTAGGCTGATGTCGTCGATACTCTTGAGCAGCATGTTTACGGCTCTTTTTATCGCGCCGTGCTCATCAGAGAGCCGTGTTTTGGCCACATAATCAAACTCATCGATGAACAAAATGCAGGGGTTTAATCGCTTGGCGAGAGCGAATACTTTTCCGATGTTCTTGGACGTCTCGCCAAGATATTGTGAGGTAATCATCGATAGTCGCACCTCCAGAAACGGAAGACCCAACTCTTTTGAAAGCGCTCGAGCGACCGACGTCTTCCCGGTTCCGGGTGGGCCCACAAACAAGAGCTTCCCTATCTCGAAGAGTTCTATCTCCCTCAAATAGTCTCTGTACTGAATTGCCTTGACGACCTTCTCGATTTCCTCTATTTGTTCTTGCGTGAGGACGAGTTTGTCGAGACTCTCACGAACGTCTTCAGGCGCAGAAATTGCGACGAGCTTGAGCATGTCTTCTGCTTCTTCTCCCTCGCCGGCGATCTCGTCTATTAAAGAAAATATCCACTCCCTGTCCATTTCTTTAGGCTTGTTCAGCCGACGCACCTGTTCGTAATCGACGTCCAGTGAGTCATTTCTTGAGTAGTAGAAAGCCAAGGCAGGATTTTGGTTGATGCGAGATAGTGAGTCTTGCGTGGCAAACCACTTGGCAGCCAGGCCGAGTACCGTAAGGTTGATCCGGGCGCCAAATTCCTCGAATACTACAAATGGCAACGTTTTGATCAAACGCCATGCGTGCGGAATCTCGTAGATTCTGTCAACGGCGTTTTCTGAGACGATTATAGGCCTGTCCACTCTTCGTTCCTTGGAGTTCCAATAGCTCTTTCTGATACGGGGGGGCAGGTCATTTTCATCGAGCTGATCAAAATCATTGTAGATATGCGCGGTAAGTACCAGCTCGATGATGTCAAGGACCTGATTTTCGGGATCTTCCATCTAGCATCATCCTGATTTATAAGCGAACTTCATGTGTGTGAAAAGCATATAAAGATTAGGTCGAGGGCAAACGGCCAAAAGGGTCCGAAGGATGTATCAGATCCTGGTTATAACCTCGCTTCCGTCGTTCGTTACAATCAGGGTATCTTCTGCCTGCGAAACGAATCCTCGGTCTTTGAGTACCGGATAAGCGCGAATTATTCCTGCCGTTTCAAGTTGCTTCAAGCCCAAATCGACACGGCCTTGCAACCATCTCTTGGCGAATGGCAGTGTTTTGTAAGCGTCAATATCTTTCAAAATAGCTCGAGCTTCAGGCGATCGCACAGGCTTTGCCTTTATGAGACTGAAGATCTCCGCCTTGCCTGTTTCGTACACGCGGCCATTGCCGGCGGAAGAAAAAGGTTCAATTGCTACAACCTGACCTTCTTTGAGCTTCGATCCGCTTTGAGTTCGTCGGTTGTGAATCGCGGGCGGCGCGTGTTGTGTGTAACGCTCGAGGCCGTGGCCTGTGAGATTGGCGACCGGGAGGTACCCGTAATCCGTGATAGTGTCTTCGATGACTTCACTGATTGCTGCCAAGTCAACACCCGCACGCACGACTTCAATTGCTCGCTCGAGAGCACTGTTCGAGGCGTCGACCAGCTCTTTATTGTTGCCGAGGTCGATGGTGACCGCGGTGTCGGCAATATAGCCATCTATATGCACGCCAATATCAAGCTTGACGAGATCAGTCCCAAACGTTGACGCATCTGCCTTGGAAGGAGTGGCGTGCGCCGCCTCCTCGTTCACGGATATGTTCGTCGGGAAAGCGACAGCACCGCCTTTTTGCTGAATTAAGTTTTCAATGCTTTCCGCTGCGTCGAGCAATTTTTTTCCGACTTTTATCGTCTTAATGGCGTCTGTGCGAACCTCTGCTAATATACGCCCGGCTTCGCGATATTTCTCTAAGACTTCGGCTTCTGTCACTTAAATCACAAGCTCCTTTTTGGACTGCGTGATACTTCTATTCCCGTTATGAGTAATAACTACTGCGTCTTCGATGCGCACCCCCCCGATATTCGGATAGTAAAGGCCGGGTTCGACGGTGACTACATTACCTTTTTCCAGGATTCCCCCTCGTTTGCTGAGATACGGAAGTTCGTGAACCTCCAACCCCAGTCCGTGTCCTGTCGAGTGAATGAACCCAATGCCTTTTTCGAGGTCAGTGTGAAAGCCGCTCTCTTCGAAGTGATCTGCGACCGCCAAGTGGACTTCAGCTCCGCTGATGCCCGGTTGGATCCTCTGAACGGCGAGTTCTTGCGCTTCCTGAACTGCGGTGAACATCTCAGCGAGTTCACGAGGAGCGTCACCTCGTAACACTGTCCGGGACATATCGGCGTGGTATTGCGATTCTATCGATTGAGGAAAAATATCAAGGACTATCGCAGAATGGGCTTTGATGGGCCCTGAACCGGTAAGATGAGGTAACGCAGAGTCATAGCCGCTCGAAGCGATCACGTCTTTTGAGGTACACGCGTCATTGATGAGTGAACAGCCGATTGTGGCCTTTAGCCGCTCCGACGTAAGCACCTGCCCATCATAACGCAGCGTATCACCGATGATTTCGCTGCGCCGCAAGATGGCCAGGGCCGAATCGAACGCTCTTTCGCAAGCACGTTGTACGGTCGTCATGAGTTCCAGCTCGCGCGCTGTTTTAATGGCGCGCAAGCGTTCAATCAAACCAGATATGGGGCGTAACTCGTAACCGTCGCTCCGAAGCGCGTCAGCTAAAATGATCGGAAAAGCTGCGTCAACGCCTAAGCGCTTAATGTGGTACTCTTCTAGCACTGAGACAAATAGATCAATTGTCGCTCGGTCGCCTTCCATTACGTGCGAATCTCTTCGGAACTCTTCTTGCGAGCGCACCCGATCAGCTGTCGAAGATCGAATCGCCCTCGCACTCTCCATACTCGATACGATGAGCAGCGACTGCCCGCTGGCGCGCAAAAACAAGAACGGATCATCTGCCAGAAAATCAGTCAAATAGTAGAGATTCGCGTTTTGGGACGAGGCCGCATACAGTATATAGCCGTCGAGTTGCAGCTCGGTTATTTTTCGATCGAGCGTTTCGATATTCATCGAGTTCGGTTTTGTTTTATCTGGAAAAAAGTCTTTGCCATTTCGCGTCGGGTTTTTTCCGCTAGGGATACGAAACCATTTTTGCTGGAAGCTTAAATCGAGTGTAGCGAATCGACAATCTCGAGAGATATGTGGGGCTATGGATCTTGATAGGCTAGAGACTGCGTCAGTAAGGCCGAGCTAAAAAGGCTCTTACGGTTGTTCGCGTTTTGCATATGGCGCACCGTCCCTCCATTGGCTCGGCCTCTCCCAATACATCAGCGTCACTCAGCTCTTGCAGCCGGCGGCCACAGGACTCGGACCCGCACCACGAAATCTGAAAAAAGCCTTTCTTGTCTTTTGCTTGTTCGGGAGTTTCTATCGCGACAGTGTGCATGCGCAGGACCGCTTGTGCTCTTTTAGCCATAGTAGTGAGCACCTCAGTCATCACTTCAGCAACGCGCGCTTGCAGTTTAGAACGCTCTACTACCTCTTTATTTCCAGTATCCCGCCGCACGAGCGTTACGGCGCTTTTTGAAATGTCTCTGGGGCCGATCTCTATGCGCACGGGAACCCCCTGTTTTTCCCACTTATAGAACTTGGCGCCCGGCCGGGCATCAGCCGTGTCAAGAACGATGCGATAGTGCGACAACTCGTGTTTGAGTTCGTTACACACTTTCAACACCGCTTCGGAATCGGCTTGAGCAGTGAAAATGGGGATAATAACAATTTGAGTGGGGGCTATCTCGGGCGGTAGCACCAGACCTTTGTCGTCGCCGTGGACTGAAATGACGGCAGCAATGCAGCGCTCCGAAATTCCGTAGCACGTCTGATTGACAAACTGCTGGTTGCCGGAGCGATCTTCGTACGTGATATCGAACGTCTTTGCGAAGTTTGTGCTTAGATGATGAATCGTTCCGATTTGTAAGCTCTTCCCATCGGGCATTAGCGTGTCGAACGCGATCGTGTAGTCGGCTCCGGGAAATCTGTCCCACGGCGGTCGACGCAAGACGACGTAGGGGATACCTAACCTGTCGTAGAACTCCTTGTACAGCGCCACGGCAGCTTCGGTTTGTTTCTTAGCGTCCTCCCAAGAGGCGTGGGCGGTGTGGGCCTCTTTGAAGCTGGTTATCTCTCGCAGGCGGATCAGCGGTCGGGTATGTTTCGTTTCGTACCTGAAAGTGTTGACGATCTGGTAGATCTTTAGCGGAAGATCTGCGTGCGAGCGTATCCAAATGCTAAACATCGGATAAATTGCGGTCTCTGAAGTCGGCCGCAGAGCAAGCGGCACATCGAGTTCTGTGAAACCGCCTCGGGTCACCCAGAAGACTTCCTCCTCAAATCCTTTGATGTGTTCCGATTCTTTAAGGAGCTCATTTTCAGGTATGAGGAGAGGGAAATAAGTTTCCTCGTGCTCTCGATCGAGAAGCGACCGGAGTATGTCGTACGTCAGTTTCCGCAAGGTGAAGCCGAAGGGAAACCATACATACAACCCTTTGATCGGGTATCGCACGTCCATGATTTCCGCATCGACCAGCAACTCATTGTACCACTCGCTGAAATTATCGCTCTTCACTCTACCACTCCGATGCGGTTACGCGCGAATGTGAACGTGGCCTCTTCCCAAAAGATGTCATACCCCGAGGGTCATCCGTAACGTGTCCCTGATTGCAGGCGCTAGGCCAACCGTGAGAATAGCAAGCTTCACCAGGCCAGTTAAATTTATTGATTCGCCCTTCAAATATTCATCTATTATGAACAGCACCGGAATCGTTACGATGACCTTGAGCGGGTACATAATGAATGCCGTGCCGGTGGCTTCAATAAGGAAGTTCGGAAGCACGTGTTTCTCTGCATACGGGAGGAGCGTGAGGCCGAACGACGTGGCTGTGGCGTCGAGCAGCTGTCCGTCGAGTACGTACGCGTTGACGCGATCCTTTAGAAGCGCGATGTTAAAAAGGCGCCCAATCACGAAGACCAAGAAACTCAGGGCCGCGCCAACTGACAATATGATCGCCAATATGGTCCAGTCAAACGATTTTGCCGTCGTGAAAAGGAGCCAGAGGTTCAGAATGCTCCATGCCACTCCGCCGAGCGCAAAGGGCCAGTAATACTTGATGCGCGAAACGCGCTCTAATCCTACAGATAATATCAGGATCGCCACGCACACAAAAAAGATGAAGAAATAGATTAGGGGGGTGATCAAGAGATACTTCAGTGGCGCGGCAACGAGGCCTGCATCTTCAACCACGCGCAGGGAACCCCCCACAAAGATATAAGGGGATACCGCAGCTATAAAAACCCCATCAACGGTTAGATCTAACTTGTCGAGAAGCTTAACGACTCCAAATAGGCTTAGCCCGAGAAGGATCGCCCACGTTATCGTGTTGTATATATTATATCCACTGTCGTTTATGATGGGGTTTATATAGTACTGGTAGATAAAATTGACAAGATTGCCTATATCGAACAAGTGATCACCGATGAAACGATGGATGCTGCTCCCTAGAATTGTAGTGATGGAACAAGATGCTATACGCGATACTGCCGATGTCCTTAGAGAACTTAAACTTGACGGGAGCGGGTTAATAGTCTGCGGACAGCATACGTGTTCGTTCGGGCAGCAATTAGCGGGCATCTTGGGGAACGAATATCCAGCCGAGGTGCTCATCGTCGGTTCGGCCTCGATGGACGAAGTCGAGCGGGTCGCAAGTCGCGCTTTGGACAAGAACTTCGTAGTGGCAGTCGGCGGCGGCAGGACCATTGACATCGCCAAGATTGCGTCGGTCAGCGCGAATTTGCCGTTTATCAGCGTGCCCACAGCAGCAAGTCACGACGGAATCGCTTCGATGCGGGCTTCTATACGTTTTAAGGAGGGCCCCCAATCTATCGAAGCTCAAACCCCTCTTGCAGTTATCGCAGACACGAGAATTATAGCTCAGGCGCCACATAGGCTGCTCGCCGCCGGTTGCGGCGACATAATATCCAATTATACGGCGGTGAAGGACTGGGAACTCGCGAGGAAACTGCGAGGTGAAGAGTTTAGTGAGTATGCTGCAGCGCTGTCGCTCATGTCGACCGAGATCATACTCAACGCGGCTACGCAAATTAAGCCGAATTTGGAGGACTCTGTCAGACTCGTAGTGAAAGCATTGGTTTCGAGCAGCGTGGCGATGAGTATTGCCGGGTCGTCCCGGCCGGCTTCAGGCAGCGAGCATAAGTTCAGTCACGCGCTTGACGTCAAAGCCCCCAAACCGGCCTTGCACGGCGAGCAGTGCGGTGTTGGAACCATTATGATGGCTTATCTGCACGGTGGTGACTGGCAACGAATTCGACAATCGCTCCAGAGCATTGGCGCGCCTGTCGATGCTCGAGGTTTGGGCATCAAGGATCAGTACATCGTTGAAGCGTTGCTTTATGCAAAGAACGTGCGACCTGAACGTTACACCATCCTTGGGGAGGGGCTCACGAGAAAAGCCGCTGAAGAGTTGGCGAAGGTCACCCGGGTAATCGAGTAGGCCGCATTCATATGTTTATAACAAGACAGCGTAACCTACTGGTAGCAGAGTTCCGCATCAGTAGATTACAGGTACAGGATTGATAGTATGCCAAAAGGAAACGCTAGCATAACGCTAATCGGCGTGGGCTTGGCCAAGGTCGGCGTAGAGTTCGTATTCAACGGACCGACAAATGAATGCGAGACGTGCAAACTTAAGAACACGTGCCTGAATCTAGACATTGCGCGCCGTTATAGGATAGTCGGCGTGCGTGGTAATATGAAGCACGACTGCGCACTGCACGATATTGGAGTCAAAGCGGTCGAAGTGGTCGAAAGTCCAAGTATAGCAGCAATCGACTCTAAAAGCGCGTTTGTGGGCTCGAGAATCTTGTACAAGCAGAACGACTGCGAGGTCCGTGACTGTAAGATCTACGAACTGTGCCATCCGAACGGGCTCAGGCGCGATGACAAGTACGTGATTTCTTCAGTACTGGGCGACACACCAGATGCGTGCCCTGAGGGAAAATCACTGAAACTGGTTGAGCTCAGGCGCTAAGGCGGATAACTTTTTGAAGTGACATAATCCTGCTCAGACTCGCAGTGAGCTTCTTGACCCACTCGCTCGTATGCAGCAGGCAACGTTTCGTTGATGCTACTCGAGACTGATAAAAAAGCGTCGGTTCTTGTTACGAAGCTATTCTATGGAGATGCCTCTCGCGCTTTAGTCCTGCGAGTGCGCTTCCTTGGTTCCGGTGCTTTAGACTCCGGTTCGGCAGCTGCAACGGTTTCTTCACTCGCTGGGGCCGCCTCCGCTTTAGTCCTGCGAGTGCGCTTCCTTGGTTCCGGTGCTTTAGACTCCGGTTCGGCAGCTGCAACGGTTTCTTCACTCGCTGGGGCCGCCTCCGCTTTAGTCCTGCGAGTGCGCTTCCTTGGTTCCGGTGCTTTAGACTCCGGTTCGGCAGCTGCAACGGTTTCTTCACTCGCTGGGGCCGCCTCCGCTTTAGTCCTGCGAGTGCGCTTCCTTGGTTCCGGTGCTTTAGACTCCGGTTCGGCAGCTGCAACGGTTTCTTCACCGACCGGTTCGGATCGCTTATGGACTTCCAAGTAATCGACTTCGTCCGCGCCAGCAAATTGAATGATTTTTTCAGCCAGAAGCTTCTTGTAATACTGGACCTGTTGGTTGAATCCTAATTCGTAAGGCATTTCAACAGTCACTCTGTGCTCAGCGATCGATACGTCAAAGTCCTTGTTCAGGTAGTACTTGAACAACCCCTTGACTTTTTCGACACTATCGAGCATGATGGCCTCAATCTTATACGCATAGTTGACGGTCCTGCCTGCGTACGGCGAATTGAAATCCACGCGCACGCGTCCTCCAATTACGCTCTCGACGGTTCCTGTCTTGTTATCGAGTGTAACACGCATTCCAGGTGCCGGTCTCTTCTCGAATCTACGCGTTGGGACGACCTCAATTAGTTCAGGAATTCGCTGTCCAAAAGCGTCTTGTGGTGCAATTTTGATCTGCCCTTCGTAGCCAGCCTTTTTTCCGATCAAATCTTCGTCAAGCCCTTTAACTACCATGTTTTCTCCGACCACGATAGTTATAGGTGCGTAACTAACGCCCTCTGCCAATAGCCCATTTTCCTTGGCGACATCTTCCACTGTGGTATCAAAAACATCGCCGTTGTCTAATCGCCCGGTATAGGACAAGCTGATGAAATCGCCCCGTTCAACGCTCATAGGGGATACTAGCGTTTCATATTTAAAACCCTTATCTCTGTCAGGACAGAGTTCCGCGATGAAGCTGCTCTCTCCGTCGAAGTCTTCGAGGCCGTTTTCAAGCTGACTTTATCTATGTTAGCGAATCGATAACAATATACCCTGTCACATCTGCGCAGCGGTTTCCCATCAGCTTGGTATGCTTGGTCGATTCGATGTTGCGGGAAGAATGCTTAAAAGGGCACAGCGGCCGACACGGCGTGAAAAAAAAGGTCGTGGGCAGCACGAGGTAGCAGTCTATAACCCCACCGAACCACGTCTGAGGTTAAGAAGTTGGTTATTCGCAGATTTATGCGTTCCAAAAAAGGGGCAGCCATGTTCGCGTGACTCCTTCAGCGCCGTGGCCGGGTGAGGCGAGGTTTCTTCGTTGAGGTTGGCAAGTAGTAAGCATGGGGGCAATTCTGGCTGATTGCATTTTGCCGGTTGCGGAAGTCTTAGCATCAAAATGCGAATCGCCTTGGGCTGCTGTTTTGATGAGCGAAACAGTCGCATCCTTTAAGCAAACAGCTTACGACTGAATCAGCGTGACGATTGCGCTCTCTCCCGGACGAATTTCGATAACGGCACCAAAGCCCCGTGCAGCCATTCCAGGATTCACGATCGTGGTTTTGCCCGAGACAAGAGCGCCTCGCTGCTCGTGTATGTGTCCGCAGGCCAGTACGTCGACAATCCCCACGGCGTGGAGAATTGCCTCACTTCCGACGTGCTTCGAGTCGACCGCGTCTAAGAATCCCTTGGGAGGGGTGTGTGAAAGCAAAACCGTGGTATCCCCTACGTCGTTCAAGAGTCTAGCAGCGTAACTCTGTAATTCCGCCTCGCTGAGTTCAAAGGGAGTGTTAAATGGCGTTGGATTTGATCCGCCGATGCCGAGGAATTTGATATCATCGTAGTCAAAACTCTTTAGATGTAGGTTGACCGCGGAAGATTCCTCAATCGTTTCAACGATCGTAGGGAGGTCACAGTTCCCCGGTACCATGAGTGTTGGCACGTCTTCCCCGATGAGCGAAAGCAGCTCTTGGACGAGGGCGTTGGGTCCGAAATCTGTAATATCTCCTATTACGCAAACGGCGTCGACGTCTCCCGCCTTAAATAACAGTTGGGCGATATGAGAATAGACCCCGTGTGCATCCGAAAGGGCTAAAAACTTCATAAGCACTCACAGACCTTGCAAGTACGTATTATGGCCTCTGTTTTAAATTGTTTGTCTTTTTGTGTCGCAAACGTGGAGGCTCCCACCGTCCGGAAACCTTGCCGTCGCGCGCGAGCTTGCCAAGTCTTTTTCCTACCTCACTTGACACTGGCGCGGGCTCCTCGTCTTCGTACGGCGTCCCTGGTAAAGGAGTGAAGTAGTGAGCACGTGCTCGTCCGCCCGTCGCGACGATTGAGTCAACAAGCTCGAGGCTCTGCAGCTGATCTGCCGCGACCTCGGTCGGAAGTCCGAAGATAAAATCCACAACTGGAGTGACGCTGTGGGCGCGGCATATTTCAAGCGCTACTTCAACGTCGTGACGGGAGTGTCCTCGGTGTGCTTCGCTTAGTACAGCATCGCTTCCCGACTGTGCTCCGATGTGGATTGAAGTATTTGCGCAGTGCTCCTTGAGGATCTCAAGAAGCTCATCTGTAACAAATTCTGGCCGCACTTCTGATGGGAAAGTGCCAAAATACACCCGGCCACGCAGCGACGCGAGGAGCTCGTTGACGCGTGGAGAGCCGTGTGACGCCCATCGGATCCGTACGCAAACGCGTTAGGCGAGATAAATCTGATGTCTGAAAGATAATTGCTGTAAAAAACGATAGTCGCCGCGCTGCGATGCCGCATTTTCGTGCCGAATAAGCGCGGTGTTTGACAGTACTTGCAGTTGTATGGACAGCCACGGCTGATCTCGATGGGGGCGCGCAAGTTCTCGATGAAGGGCGGATAAGCGTCGAGATCCACGTGAGGCCTTGGGTCGGTTTTGCGGATTCCGTCGGGGTTTCTGAACGCAATGCCTCGCACCTCGTCCACGTCGCCACAGCCTCTTAGCGCAAGGATTAGCTCAGGGAGCGTTTCCTCGCCCTCACCGATCACGACGAAGTCAAAGTGCTCCAGTGCTTCGGCCGCTCTCGCTGAAGGATGAGGGCCGCCGGCGATGAATATCGACCGAGTGCGTGAGTTTGCTACCTCTCGATAGACGTCGGTCGCCTGCGGCGTTGCTAGGCTGTAAATCATTATGCCATCGACCGGTCTTGATGAAAACTTTACCTCAATGCCCTGCGAGAGGAGTATCGCTTGGATGGCTGCCAAGCTAAACATATTCTTCTTGTCAAAGCGTATAGTCACGCTTGAAACGGGATTGGGGTGAAACAGCTATGCATAGGCCGAAAGCTATGATTCCTAAGACCACGCGCTTAGCGTCGAGCCTCTTCATATCGTTGATCGGCTGCGGATGTCCCCCGGCTGCGAACAACAGCGCGAAGAACCCCCAAAATAGGAGCATTTCTCCGTTTAAACGAGTAGTAAATGCCGCCGGTCATAGGGATGAGCGGAACCGCCGCCGAGATGTACGCCGTCTTCTCTCCGGACAGGGCCCTGGCGATGTGCCCGCCGTCAAGCTGTCCTACTGGGAGGAGGTTTAAACTGGTTATGAGCATGCCCACCCATCCCGCAAACGCGATTGGATACAAGCTTGTTGACGCGGCGGGAACAACTTTTTCGATCAACGCAAAGAGAATCGGGACGCCCAGCCCCACTGTAGGCATCAGCGCGGAACCCGGGGTGATAGGGGGGAGCAGCAATCCGACTATTGTGACGACGACAGCTGCCGTAAGGCCTACGAGTGGACCGGCCACCCCCACGTCAAAAAGTGACTTTCGATCCGGAATAGCCCCCTTGAGCTGTATGAGTGCGCCGAGAGTTCCGACCGGCGAAATAAACGGTAGCGGTATGAAGAACGGTAAGCTTGCCTTCATTCCGCGCCGCTTTGCAACCAAATAGTGAGCCAGCTCGTGCGAGCCTAGCACAAACATGACCGCAGCCGCGAAAGGCAAGCCCCTATAGATAAGCAAGGGCTGCGCAAAAGGGTTGACGCTGTAAAACAGGACGGCGCCGGTGAGCATAATGGCGAAAACGGTGGCGATTGCAAGAATGACGTTGATGTGCTTTTTTTCGCCGGAGTCGCGCATAGGCGTAGCCATGAGCACATACTCGCAGTGTTCGCGCCGGAGTTCGATATCGTAACCTCTCTGCGCGAAGTCGTTCCAAAGATGCGTGAAAAGCGTCTTGCTGTCGACCTTAGGTTCGCCATAATACTTGATGACAGACCCGTTGGTTCGTACCTCGTACACGCGGAACACCGCGTTAATGCGATCTAAATCGGTTTGTTCGGTCACTTTTCCAGCTCAATAAAACCTTCGACGCAGTTTACGAGAACGTGTGATCCGGGCTTGATTGCTGCGATTGGGTCTACCTCAAGCTTGTCAATGAGGGGGATGTTTGATATGATCGCCCCGACAGCAACAATTGTTTCGCTCGAGGCGTTAATAATTGCGGCCGGGGCCTTGTCGTTTCTTTTGAGCTGGTAAAGCACATAAGATCCGACGGTCGATCCCTTGCCCTGCGGAAAAGCCAGAACCGTTCCTGCAATTGACGTGCCGCGCAGCTCGTGATGTGGATCCGTTATAACTCCTTCCTTGGGATCTACGCCTCCTAAAAACGAGAGCGGTTGACGCGTAACTACAGCAGGCCCTTCGCCAATTCCTTTCGCTATTATTCGTCCTTTTATTCGCTTGAGCATGGGTAACCCCGTCGCGATGCAGGTTCACGCGGTACACGCGGCCGCGATGCAATTCGCTGTCGTTCCCATGAATGTGTGCGAATTGCACAAGCTTGGCCCGTATTCGAGAGCTTTTCCGGAATTAACCATCATTCTTTGTTTTTCAAACGCCGGGGAGACGATCATGCAAGTGTCACAGATCACGCGAGCCCCGCTCGCTTCAATGCTAGATATCACTGAGCTGGAACGATCGGCCACGAACCGCGAAGTGCAGATCCATAGAGGCCGCGCGACCGTGCGTCCTTCTAAAAGGCGCGAGATGTCTGCGAGTTCTGAGCGTGAGCAGTGTGGGCACCCCAGCACGACGACGTCGGGTTCGCTCGATGAATAGATGTCAACGTCTGAACGGCCTAGTTCGAGGATTTCACGTGGCATCGCTCGCTCCTTGGGAAAGAAAAGAGCCACAGAGCCTGAGGCGGCCATTGCGGCGCCCAGAGCTTTCAGCTCGTCTGCGTTCGGTGGGGCAACAAAGGAAAACTGTGGCACCTGTGATTTGACCATCTTGCCAACTATATATCCAAGTGCGCCAAAATCGCTTCCGGCCAAGGGAAAATCTATTCTCACTGAGATATCTGGAACCCTGTTCTCGTGGCGGTGGTAGCCGTAGTTAGGAGTCTTCCCGACGAGGGCAGCAGCAAGTGCGCTGGGTCCTCCTTCTCGATTGGTGCGCGCTCCAAGAACGGAGTTCGCATAAGATACCGCAGAGGACTCAGCCCAGCTCAAATGGGCGCCAGCTCGTGGAGCACTAACATAGTAAGGCGTGCAAGTGCACTGGGCATCGATTCCGAGCATTTCGTATCGTCTGATTATGGCCAGTTGTCTTTCTACGAAGGTTTCGTTGATTCCCATCTCTCTCCATTTATATCGGTCCATGCCCATGGGATTGAGCATTGTCGGAACGACGACTTTTCCGCTCAGGTCTGTAAGGTACTCTAGCCCAGCTTCGCCAATTGTTTTGTACGAAACACCGGCGATTTGCGCACTCTCGATTGGAACAAGTCTTTCAGCGTTGTAGATATCGCCGAGTGCGACCAAGATCTCCATCGATTTTTGTTTGACGGCGCCCGATTCGCCCGCGAGGACATCTTCTTCATCCCTAGTAAGGTGCATTGTAGCTATATCTCTTCACATTACTATAAAAACTAGCTGCAGGTATTTAGAGCCCGAATATGATGCATATACGGAAAATCCGATCGACTGCGTGCTGCGACGCTGGCCAGCCACCCCGGGCGTGACGCAAGAAGGTTCTTAAAGTCTGGCGTCACGTGCTTACCGTTTACTGTCGCTGACGCACGAGAGTTAGCACGAGCCGGCTCCAAGAAGGCTCCACGATTTTCCATAACCATTATCTTGCAAAAGCTACCATTTACACGTGGAGATTGAGAAAAAACGCCCCGCCCGCAGTTGCATGCTAAAGACTCTAGTAATGCGTTCACCCAGCACTGCGTGGTGATTCAATAATAAGGCCTTCTTCATATGGCGAAATTTATTGACGATCCGCGAGCTCTTCCAAAATGGAGGTTTGTATTCGTCTGCAAATCACAGCGGTGCTTAGACCAACGACTCACCGAGCTGAAGGAACTCGAAAACAGGTTCCCTAAGTACAAATACAATTACAAATGGGAGCACATTGGCAACACTTACATCGTTCGCTTGGTTAACATAATGCAACGCTGACCCCGGCGAGGTGCTTGGACTGGAAGTTAGCAGCGTTTCTGAGTGAGCGCAGAACTCGTTTTTCAACATTTTGCGAGTGTTTTTGTTGCCTTGCAGGAACCTTGCTAAAGCATCACCACTTTTTTTTTACGTTCGTGGAAAATGAGGGTACAGCCAATTGCATTTTCTGCAGTACTTGCGGCAAGCGAACCTTTTGCGCTTCGTGATACCACATGCCTCCGACAAAACCACCCAAAGCGGGAGAGGAATTTCGTCTGGCGAACCGGCCACTCGTCGGAAATCTAGACTATCGACGATTTTACACTGCGCGGGGCCCGCTTTTGACAGTGGCGCATTTGACTTTGATACCTCTAAGCGTGTTTTCGGGCGACAGCACCGTGAAAAGCAAGACAGACGCGCTTACAGCGTGCCAAGATCAGACGTTTTATCCTCTCTGGAAACTTCTTTTAGCCTATTCACGCCGTCGATTTGTTCAATGACCTCTACCGCAGCTTGCGGGACGAGATGCTGCCAGGGTTCGTTACGCAGCATCCTTTTTCGAATCTCTGAGCCCGAGTAGACTTCACGTTGATAGAGCGGAGACGACTTGACCTCAAATCGTGTCTCATTGAAGAGTCGGATAACGTACGGATTGTTGCTGTAAACGACGTCAAAAAGGGGCGTCATAGCCATCACGTGCGATACCCATACCGCGTTTCTGCGGATATCTTCGATTGGTATCACGTAGAGTAAGGCATCAAGATCTCTGAGCGAGCGCGTGACCATTAGTATTCGTTCGCCGGCCGTAAACGGATCTGAAAACGTATGACTCAGCTGAGCACTACCGACACCGATGATGATCTCCTCGCATTCGCGGGCTATTTCTTCGAGGACTTCTTGATGTCCGAAGTGATACGGCTGAAAGCGGCCAATGTAAAACGCGCGCATAACGTTGGGGACTCTCTTCTAGGAATAACTCCCGTAGCTTTATAACGCTTTTGTTCGCTCCTATTCGATATCCGAGCTCGCAATATGTAATCCAGACGTCTTTAGACGCAGTTTTACAGTTTTTTAGAAGATCGATTAGAACCTGAGATGTGAAATCTAAACTTAGTGGGCAACCGATTGAAATATGTTTAGTATAGGCAATGCAATGCTATCATGATGACAGATGATCGCGGGGGCTTGACTGAGGCGCTGGGAGATACAATTGGTGCCGGCACAGAGATCGCCACTGTGAGACGCTTGTTGCACCAGAGCAACGAACTCATTAATAATATTGCCGCGCTAACCGACAAGCGCGCTGAGCTGAATCCGCTTCCAGGCTCACTGCGAAAACGGCACCTGCGATGCGGCAAGCGGAGCTGTCGCTGTAGGTCTGGCGCGTTGCACGGCCCGTACTACTATTTTGAGCCCTCACGGCAGCACGGGAAGTGGCGCTACGTACCCAAGGAACGGCTCAACGAAGTGCGGCAGGGCATCGCAGATTGGAAAAAGCAACGGGAAATCGATGAAATGCTCCAAGCGTGTGCGGCAGAGCTTGACGCAGCTCTCAAAGCGCTACGGCAAGGGGTCGAATTGCTCGTGCAACCGCCGGAGTGAGCTCTTCGCGAACGTGGCGCGGTATTACTACTCATTCCTACTCTAGCGAAACGAGTATACTTATATATGTAGAGTAGGATAAGACACACGCGTAAGATGGCGCTGTGCACTGTGTGGCGCCGCACCGCGCGGGAGTTGTCAATGGCGCATATTCATTTGCCGGACGGGGCCTTTTCGGTCCAGTTTCTAATCTTTTGGTGGATCCTGGCGGCCGTGCTCATTACGACAGCCCTCCTCCTCGCGCGCCGGCAGACCATCACCGCAGAGCGGTCGGTATCACGGTGATGGTGGCAGCAGCATCGTTTGCAATCTTTCAGGTAAACTTGCCGTTCGCCGGCGGAGACTTGGCTGACTGCAGTGCGCATACCGAGAGGGTAATACAATGAGGAGAACTAGTTATGCAATTATTGCCGCCGTTTCGGCTGCGTTGATTGTCTCGGCAGCCTTCGCAGGCATTTATCTCGCAAACCCTACAACTTCCAGCACTACAAGTTCCAGTGGAGTGATACACGTCGTTGCCGCCGAAAATTTCTGGGGCAGTCTGATAACTCAGCTTGGCGGAACGCGGGTTAGTGTGACGAGCATCGTTTCAGACCCCAATGCTGACCCTCACGAATACGAAAGCAATACCGGTGACGCCATAGCAATAGCAAATGCCCAGTTGGTAATTATTAACGGAGCCGGATATGACACATGGGCTCAGCAGCTTATAGCATCAAGTAATACTCCACATCAAGTAGTCTTAAACGTGCAGGAACTCGTTAACCAGACAGTTGATGCCAATCCTCACTTCTGGTACAGCCCTACTTATGTGAATGAAACAGTCAAGGCTATGTATCAGGATCTTGTTTCCATAGATCCCTCTCATGCTTCATACTATACGCAGCAGTATGATGCGTTGAAAGCATCGCTCGCGGAATACAACGGGCGTATCGCTGAGATAAAGCAACAGTTTGGAGGCGTGAAAGTAGCATCAACAGAGAACATCTTCGTGTATCTGGCGAACGCCGCTGGTCTTGACGTTGTATCTCCTCCCGCATTCATGGAAGCCGTCGCGGAAGGAAATGATCCCCCAGCGCAGAGCATCGTGCAGTTCGATCAGCTTATTACGAATGGAACCGTTAAAGTGCTGGTCTATAATGAGCAAACGGTGACGCCGCTCGCTCAGAGCACCGAAGCATTGGCCTCTCAACATAACATTCCGATCGTTCCAGTGACGGAGACTATCCAACCGCCCGATGTCTCGTTCCAAGTCTGGATGAATGCGCAGTTAATCATTCTTCAGAACGCGCTTAACCAACAAGCCCTTGGGAAATAACGAATGAGTGCACAACACGAGATCATCACGTCCAAGAATCTAGTGGCGGGCTACTCAGATAACATAGTTTGGCGAGACGCCAGTTTATCAATCAATCGCGGCGAGTTTGTAGCGGTTATCGGCCCTAACGGAGCGGGCAAGACAACTCTGTTTCGTTTGCTCCTTGGTTTGCAGCAACCCGTCAGCGGCACGATCAAGATATTCGATGCAGCGCCCAAACGTGGCAATCCGCAGATTAGTTACGTTCCTCAGCGTCACATATTCGACGATGACACAAATCTTGAATCCCTTGAACTTGTGCGACTGGGATTCTCCGGCAAAAAATGGGGTCTGGGCCTGTTTTCCCACGAAGACCGCAAAGCTGCTTTTGACGTGCTGAAAGACGTTGGAGCTACAGACTTGGCTCATCGCTCTCTCGGAGCATTGTCGGGCGGAGAACTGCAGAGGATATTTCTGGCAGAGGCGCTGGTAAGCGAACCCACCCTCCTTTTGCTCGATGAACCCTTGTCGAATCTTGACATCAGGCGCGAAAGAGAATTGCTTCAGCTTATAAATGGTGTAGTTCGATCGCGCAACGTGACTGCACTTTTGATCGCCCACAACATCAACCCCCTTTTGCCGTATCTCGATAAAGTGGTTTACATCGCTAACGGCAAGGTGGCGACCGGGACGCCGAAAGAGGTCCTGACGTCAGCAAGTCTCTCGGCTTTGTTCGGAGTTCAAGTTGAGGTTCTTCGAGACTCTAGGGGCAACATTGCAATTGTAGGCATTGAAGATAGCCACAGGTGTCAACCAGAATGACCTTCAGCATTAATCCATGGATCGACCTGCAGCAGATGCTTCAGTACCAGTTCATGCAGCACGCCTTCGAGGCAGGAACAGTAGTCGCAATCCTCGGGGGCATTGTTGGCTATTTCGTTGTGTTGCGTCGTTCTTCATTCGCAGCGCACGCGCTCTCCCACATCGGTTTCTCTGGGGCAGCGGCGGCCGTATTAATCGGGGTCAACCCAGTTTACGGTCTTCTCCTTTTCACAAGCGTGGGCGGACTTGGGATAGCCGCGCTTGGCCGACGAGCCGCTAATCGCGACGCCGAAATCGGAATAGTTCTCGCATTCATGCTTGGCCTAGGTGTGTTGTTCCTCAGCCTTTACACCGGCTATGCAACTGAAGCGTACTCCATCTTGTTTGGAGAAATACTGGGCATCAGTTTCAGCAATGTCCTTTTAACCCTCGTTGCCGGCGTGATAATTCTGGTTCTCATCTCGCTTGTATATCGACCTCTCTTGTTTGCATCGCTCGATGAAGATGTGGCGGAAGCAAAGGGAATGCCCGTAGTTTTGCTCGGCATAATTTTCATGCTCCTAGTCGCGGTCGCAACGTCGTTTGCGGTTCAAGTAGTTGGTGTCCTCCTCATTTTCTCATTGATGGTCACGCCAGCTGCGACGGCTCAGCGATTGGCAAAACGACCGGGGCGAGTCATAATTATTTCTGTAGTCATTGCTCTGATAGCAACGTGGTTGGGGCTCTTTATTGCTTTTTTTGAGCCGTACCCAGTGAGCTTCTTTATAACAACCATCGCCTTCGTGTTTTACTTGTTTGTTAGGTTCATCACTCCAAGAATTAGAAACTTCATGTCTGGTTTCGGGGAAAGCACGATTAGTTAACGTGGTTGAGACTCAACACTTTGACATTCGACTGATCTTTTCTTCAGATAGGCCTGTTGCCTCGAAGAAGGCGTAAGGTGTCGACGGCATCGCTCCGTATCACGAAGTTGCCCACAGTTCTGTCTCGCGTCGTCATAAGCGTTGTTCGTATGCCCTGGAATGCTCGGGCTGTGTAGTTTTCCGCGAAGGAGGCAATATCGAGATCGTTTGTCCTCCTGCCGGTGATTACAAGCATCGTTTTGTCGCCGTAACAGTGACTATATCCCTCAGCAATACGCACCCAGAAGAGGTTGGTAGTAGAAGCACTTTGCCAAGGTGCTTTTCGTATTAGTCCTGAAGAAGGACGAGGTGCCTTTCCAACGCCGAAGCGCCGCTTTTTCATCCGATTCAGCAAGGATGACAAAATCTGCGAGAAAACCGATCTTCCGCCAATCGATTTGAATCGTGTATCGCGTGAGAGCTGCTGGCGTCTTAAGACGTTTGATTTGGTAAGCAGCGGCGTTGCCATCGCTGAGGCCGAGACGTTCGGCCAGCTTGTATTTATAGGTAGCTTTTGCCATCTGTGCTCGGGTGTCGGCTCAAAAAAAGCCAACGCACGAGATCGACGATCGCGCATCAGACTTTTTGGTGTCGCTCCAGGATCACGCATGCAACGTGTTTAAATAAGTGCTACCCACACTGATGCTCACAAAGCGGATTGTCCCTTGTCTTGGCGTCAAATACGGAGACGGCAAGAGGGCACTCGTCGTGAAAGGCATTGAATGCGTTTCGCTGAGAGCAGCTGGTGATCCGGTAGAACTCGCAAAGCGTCACGATCAAGAGGGCGCCAAATTGTGAGGATAGAGCTTAATCGCCATAAAGGCAAACGGAGGGTCACGTGGAGTGGAAAGAACTGTGGGGCGTTGAGATCGAGGGTTCAAAAAGCGTCGCCCTGAGGATCAGCGTCTCGGAGAGCGAAGACACCGCGACCAAGATACTCAGCATTCGCAAGTGGATCCGGCGCGGCACTGAGAGTTATCCGACGAAAGACGGTTTCGCGATACAGGTTACGCCCGCGACACTCGATCAGCTCATAAGAGCCTTAGAAGCCGCCAGAGAGTACGTCAGCGAAAGCGAGTGACTCACCGCCCAATATCAGCGTTCTGCTGACGACGCAGTTCAAAGCGCTGGCCGTCGCTTAGGACGGTTTCTAATACCGTAACGCTTCTATACTCATACGGCATATTAGCTGTGAATGTCGGACGCAGAGCTCGAAAACTTCATCCGAGAGAAAATTCGGCAGCTGGGGGTGGACGGATTATATGACAATCCGAAATTGACGCTTGTAGCTGAACTCATTTATGGAACCCTTGAAAGAGCTCTCGAGGCAGCCCTGAACTACGACGTGGTTGACGACATTATTGCACTGTACCGAAATCGGTCCGATATGACGGCAATCAGTGCCGAAGCAGAACATCCGGACGTGTACAACAAAGCGGTCAAAGACTATGGCTCGTGGCGCGGCGCTTTAAAGGCTGCAAAAGCAAAGTGCGAACAAATGCGCGCAATCGAAAAGGATGAATGGACGTTTCCCAACTATAAAACGCCAGAGTCGTCTGAAGGACTGACCGCGAACGCTGACGCAGACAATCTAACCAATGCGAGCCAAGACTCACTTTAGGTGCCCTTTTTTGCTTGAAATATGCGACAATACGACTGCGTTGGGGGCGACGGTTTTCAATATCGCGTCCTAGGCTGTTAGGAAGGCCTGTGAGCGTGTCCCGCGCATAGTTTAGGTAAATATTTATATTTTGCTCCCGTACATATTAAGATAAGAAACGAATCGCTGGTGATAGAGATGGGTGAATATGACTTCGACCGGCTGACCCGTTACAAGAGAGTTGACGTGCTTTCAAAGGCACTCGATGATGAAAATGAGCACCAGCGATTTAAAGCCGTCGATGCACTCGAAGCGGTTGCGCTCGCCTCTGGAAACACGGATTTGACGGCGCGCGACATCTTGACTCAAGCGGCAATGCAGAGCGCGCACGAAGACGTCAGGCTGCACGCGAAGATTGCTCTAAAAACTCTTGACACCTCTCAAGAAGATCGAACCCAGAAGACTGACCGAAACAACGGCTCGCAGCATCTGGATGCAAAAAGAAACTCGGTGCAGAAGCCGCTGCGAGAACACCACGTAGAGGGTAGGCTTCTGTGCGAACTGGATGAAGACTGCACAACCTTGATTGTCCGCGGAAGCACTATAAGTGAACGTAATAGGCCAAGCGCTACAGAAGGGGGGTTCTGGGACAAAGAGGAAAGGGTATGGCGATTTCCGATCAACCGAACATCGATTGAGAGCCTGAAGAACGGAGGCGTTGTATTGCACCCGACCGTGCACTGCTTGTGCACGTCTTCGCAAAATACGTGGGCTGTGGGAACGCGCAATAAGAAGTGGGTCAAGGTATTCGGGGATACGCACGAGATCGAGGACAAGCTAAAGCAAGTGCCTGGGTCTCAATGGGACAGCGCGGAACGCGCCTGGATAATCCCGTTTAAAGCTGATTCTTTAAAACGTCTGATACAGATCGACGGACTCTACGTGAGCCCGTTCATACTCGACTAGCGGACTATCTAGCAACGCCAGCGATCAAAACTAGATCGCCAAAAAAAGAGAAGATAGACCCTCAGACGCGGTCAAAAAAAAAGTAAAAAGTGAGTAATAGAGGGGCTATTACTCAGGCTTTGACATCAGCTTGGTCTTGTTAAGAATAGCACCGTTTTTCGAGTGAGGTGCTCTCTTTACAGTGTCGTCAGCTTTTTCCATTTCACGAGCTTCGTCGACGAGCTTAGCGGCAGTCCGCATCATATCGTGAGATGCAGCCGTAAGCGGGACGTACTTTTCCCACTCTTTCGTCATGAAGCAGGCTTTAACGTTGACATCGGCAACTTTGGCGGCCATTTCGTACGCCGCTATCGCCTTCGCGCGGGCGTACGGGTTACTGAACTCATTGATCGTCGCTTTTTCCGCCGTCATCACAATCTTGGGCAGCTCGCATTCTTTGCCCTCTTTGATAGCTGTAATGCACGTGTCGAGCGCAGTTTGGAGCACCCTAAATGTACCGGTCGCGGCCAGAACCTTCATTAGGTCGGCATTGTAAATGGCCATCTCTATGGGGTCAAGCCATTCTCTCCGAGCACCAATCATCGCGTCGGCGTTTATAAGAATGTATCCGAACCCTCCCTCTTCTTCAAGCTTGTCCTTAAGCTTGCCTGAGTCTGTGATGACAACAACTTTCTTCCCGGCATTTTTCAGCAATGTTCGTGCCTTTGTCGGGCCTGGCTGAGCCGCATTAGGAGACACCACTACGCACAAGTCTGGCTCAAATTTCAGCAGCGCTTCGACAACCTTCTCTGCATCTTCCTCTTTCATCTTCGTGCCGCTCGTTACGGTCACCGCTTCAAAGTCCTCGCGGTCCGCGCGCTCGTCGAGAAGCAAATCAGTCATCAAACCGCTGACGATATTACCTATTTTCGCGATTCCTAATTTCACCATTTTCCTTCACCTATCACCTTAGAACTACTCTTTGGTTCCCATGAACCATCATCTTTCGTAAGTTACGGGAGAGTATACTTATCTCTTTTGGTTACCGCCAAGACTGAGGCTCTTCCAGGCCGGTATTGACAAACAGAGCCCGCAGCGATTATTTTGAATCAGCGTAATCGCTCAGTATCTCGTGAAGGTTGAACTTGAATGGTCCAAGCTCTCCACCATAGTTGCCTGCTGAGATCTCCACGATTCCTTTTGCGTGCGCCGCGGCAAGCATCCCCCGCTTCATCGCTTCTGCGATGACCTCTTCGCTTAGGCCGCATATTACTATTTCGTAAATCGACTTTACGCCGTCTGGGACGAACGAATCTGGTATCTTGTCTTTGAGGGTCGGAGCAAGTCGGTGGTGCGTGGAGGCTTTCATAAACGTCGAATACGTTGGACAACCCACCTTGGATCCTGATGCAACAATTCCACCTGGAAACGGGGTTATAGTTCCATCAACCGACTTAATTGCCCCGACAGCTGCCTGGGCAGCCAGCAGGGCTGAACCTTGGGTCTCGCCGTAGATGAAGAAATTGCCCCCTGCAACGCCTTTTTGCACGCCATAGCTCTCCTCACAGATGAACTCTCCTTCGAGTATGGGGATTGCCCACACAGCTCGTCCGCCGACCGTGGTCTGATACTCGTAGCCGTCGCCGAAGAAGTGGAGTTTGACGGGCACGGTTTCCTCAGATTCCAGCGCGTTGAAAACAGCAGTTGTTGCTGCGGTGAGAACGCATTCTCCTATCCTTTCGATGAGGTTGCTCTTTATCTGTTTCTTCGACGGGTGAACAACCATAATAATAACCCCGGGTCTGCCGTCGGGAGTCTCACTCGGCTGCACATAGCGATCAATTCCCGCTTCGGCGCTGCAGCCGATGACTGATGTGGCAAATCCGGTAGCAACCGTTGCGGCAGTTTCGGCAAGCGCTGTCGTCGCGCCTGTGATTAAAACACGTGCGGCATAGACAGGAAATGCCTCTGCGTAGGTATTGTCAATTTTTACGCCGTTTACCTTCATTTGAAACCTTCCAACATTCTTTAGCAGTCCTTAGCGTCGTCCGCTATTATATCTTTCTGTTTCGCAAAAGGGCCATAAAAATCGTTCATTCTGTCGACGCGGCCTCTCAGTAACGTTACAGAACACCTCGCCTGTCGAGGCTCAATTGGGGCGTTACAGGGACGCACACAGCTGTAAGCAGCTGCCGGGCAACGTTTATTGCCTACGGCATCAATAAACTCTTTACTGCAAAGTGTTTATTGCACCTTGTCCTAACACGTATAATGATACGATATCCGCGCAATCGTTTCGTCGTTCAGGAACATTTCTCGTCGCACCATCATTACGACTTCCGCTTGGAAATGGACGGAACATTGAAGAGCTGGGCGATTCCGAAAGAAGTCCCTCGCGAGAAGAAAGTTAGGCGTCTCGCAGTGCAGGTTGAGGATCACGATGTGAACTACATCGGGTTCGAGGGAGAGATCGCAGAAGGTCACTATGGCGCCGGGATAGTCCGCATATACGATGCCGGGCATTATTATTTGCTTGAAAAGAACGAAGAAAAGATCAAGGTCGTCCTGCTCGGCAAGAAGCTTGAGGGCGTGTACGAGCTCATTCGTTTGAAAGATCCGAAAAACTGGCTCATATTTATGGTAGGGGATCGCGCACACGTGATTAGTTGATCAGAGGCAACATATGGCACGCTCAAGAAAGGCGCTTTACACGGACGGGTGCAAAGGCTGCAATGTGATGAATGCGGCACTGATCGTACCTGTTCACAAGATGACAGAAAAGGACTTTAAGAAAATGGGCATCGACTATTGGAGCTCAGACTTTAGCGATGTATTTTCGAACGGAACGTGACCTGGCGTCTCTATTTGTGGCTTTTAAGTTGGTCCCGACTTCACAAGAACGCGAAAAGCAATAGCTGATCGCAGGGCAGCAGCTTGCCTGTGAACAATACGCAAACGTCGTCTCGAGAGGACTTTCAAGGTATCGGAAATCTCAAACGGCATTTCGGTATCGATTTTAGAATAATTGCCCGTGACACGTGTTTTCTTGCGTCTAGTGTCGCTACTGTAATGAAGCACCAGCCTGCCCCCCACGTCTACGCAAGCAAGAAACTGTCAGACAGGCGAGTCGGTTGGGTCTACCACGAGGCTTATGCATTGGCGCTGTCAGGCAAATATCTCGAAAGCCTCGCGCGATTTGATGAGGTTATCAGACTTGAGCCCGCGTACGTGCACGCGTGGAATCAGAAGGGGCTCTGCAACTACTTTGTAGGGCGCTACGCAATTGCCATCCAATGTTTTGATAAGGCCAGCGCACTCGACTCGCGCTACGTAGAGTCGCATAACAACAAAGGCTGCACGTTGCAGAGGCTGAATGAGTTCGACGTCGCGATCGAGTGCTTTGATGCAGCAGAATCGATACAAGCCGGTTTGTTTGAGATCTCAAACAACAAGGCCATCTCACTGATTGCACTGGGTGACTTTACTGCGGCTCTGACGTGTACTGATCGTTGCATTTCCGCGCACGGTATGAACTGGTCAGTGTACGCTTTGCGCAGTCTCTGCTTTCTGTCGCTTGGCGAAATCAGCGAGGGCCTTTTCGATCTCAGGCTTGCCGAGAAGTTAGATCGGGGGAACAAGCACGTTTTGGCGCTCCTTGACGTTTTCAGTCGCGCTGCTATGACGTGAATGTAGGCGAGCGCGAGCGCGCTGTCAGGTACGAGGCTCGAGCGCAGCGTGGCAGTCGTTTGGCGCCCCTCACAAAGCTTTTCAACGATAATCGCTATGTAGAACTCGTATGGCCTTAGATGATCGAGAGCTAGAGCAAATATCACAGATGCTCGAACGCGGTGGCAAGATGCTTGCCGATCACTGCGTCGCCTGCAAGTCTCCACTGTTCAAGTTTGAAGGCAAGACGACGTGTCCTGTTTGTACGTACAGAGCGATGCAAAACGCTATTCGGACATCAGAAAGTCCCGCGAAGGTTTCGACACAAGCGGTCCAATCGACGCAATCAGAGAGCACGCGTCAACGCGTGCCCTTGGACGACGTGATAACCGAACTAATATCAAACTTGGCGATCGAGATGAGAGCTGAAACGGACTTAGCGCGAATCCACACGCAGCTCGAATGCATAGAGCGCGGGCTCCGAATCATTCAGCTTATCCGTGGAATCGATTCTCTCGCCAGCAATGCGCGCCACGAGTAGGTTGGGCCTGCACCAATCGCGGCGGCAAGGCGAGCATTACGAAGTGAGAATTCTCAAAGCGCGCGGTTTCCAGCGAAGTAAATGGGGGTAAAGAAGAACTCGTCATGCAGCTTGACAAACGTCGGGACATTTCCATCGATGGCTTAAAGGCCCGGGTCTTGGAGTTGGCAAAGAGACGCGGATTTCTCTGGCCCTCGTATGAGATTTATGGGGGGGTTGCAGGACTGTGGGATTACGGCCCTGTTGGTGCGATGCTGAAACACAGAGTCGAAAGCGCGTGGCGAGACATCTTTGTCGTGGGCGAGAGCGCCCTCCCGATTGAAACGCCCACTATCGGGGTTGAAGAGGTTTTCCTCGCCTCCGGGCACTTATCAAACTTCGTGGATCTCATCGTTGAATGTGTGAACTGTCAGACAGCTTTGAGGGCAGATCACGTCGTTACAGAGTACCTCCAAAGCAGGGGAATCGCTGCCGATCTCTGCGATCCTGACATTGCCGATGCGTGCGTGCCGTCGAGCGAAAAGACCCAGGAACTGATGGATTCTTACGACATTATGTGCCCGGATTGCGGAGGGCCTTTGGGGAAAGTGCACGATTTCAATTTGATGTTTACCACTCATATAGGGCCGGGGACCCAGCGAAAGGGGTACCTTCGACCTGAAACAGCACAAGGGATTTTTGCTGACTTTCCGAGGCTTCTGAGATTTTACAGAGACCGACTGCCTTTTGGCGTCGCGCAAATTGGAAAGTCATACAGAAACGAAATATCGCCACGCCAAGGCGTAATCAGATTGCGAGAATTTACCCAAGCCGAAGTCGAAGTGTTTGTGGATCCGCGCGAAAAGAACCACCATCCTCGGTTCGATGAAGTAGCTAACGTGGAAATCAATATTCTGTCAAAGGATTTCGCAGGCACGGCCTCAGTCAAAACTGCATGCGAACGAAACATCATCGCGCACGAGTATTTGGCCTACCACATCGCCCGCTGCCAGGCGTTTTTTACCCGCGTGGGCGTGCGGGAATCGCGACTGAGGTTCAGACAGCACTTGCCAGATGAGATGGCACATTATGCGGTCGACTGCTGGGATGCGGAGGGACTTACGCAACACGGCTGGATTGAGCTTGCAGGAATCGCAGACCGAACGGACTACGATCTGAAACAACATGAGCGGCAAAGTGGCCTCCAAATGGCGGTTTTTGTGCCTTATGACGAACCTAAAGAAGTGGAGCGGATCATCGTTCGTCCAAACATGGGATATCTGGGTCCAAAATATAAGGGCAAAGCAAAACAGGTAGCAGCTTTTCTCTCAACGATCCGTGACCCTGAAGGCCCTATCGTTTTCGACGGGCGCATCGTAGACCCCGAGGGCTACGCGATCGAAACTATTAGACAGACCGTCTCAGGGGACTTTGTGACCCCACACGTTATCGAACCATCGTTTGGCATCGACAGATCTATCTACACTCTTCTTGAACACGCTTACGATGAAGACACAATCGACGGGGAAAGGCGAATCGTGCTGCGGTTGTCGCCTGATATAGCCCCCGTCGAAGTAGCGGTGTTTCCCTTGGTGAAAGTGCTGAACGAAAAAGCTTTGGAGGTTTTTCGCCTCCTTCGACGTGCGGGTTTTTTGGTCGAGTACGATGACTCAGGCACGATTGGGCGACGATATCGAAGACAAGACGAGATCGGAACACCGTTCGCGGTTACTATCGATCACGAAACTACCGAAAATTCGACGGTGACTATCAGGGACAGAGACACGACGAAACAGGTGCGGAGCTCCATTGAATCCCTAGTGGACGTCTTGCGTGGCATGCTCGTACGCGGATTTGATAGGATATCCTCCTGAAGCGTTTCGTCGGCGCCGTCAAAAAAAGGTGGCGGGAACCTTGTGTGACGGTCCAGTTCTCACGGGATTTGTATGGGCCCCTCTTCTTTGACCGAATTCATGATGATATTGATCGTTAGGTCGTTTATCCCTAACGGAGATACGTGTTCTTTTAATATGCTCCGCAAATGGTCGTAATCCGTTGCAGCGATTGAGAATTCTAGGTTGTGGCCGCCCGAAATCTGGTTGATTTGATACACCGATTCTATCTTTTGGAGCTCTTTAATGCAGGCGTCCAGATTTTTCGGATCGATCTTCGCGAACGCCCGGGCATTGCAGTTGAGTCCAACTTTCTCCTTGTTTATCACGGCGGAGTAACCCTTGATCACGCCCTCGTCTTCCATGATAGAGATACGATCACGTATCGTCGATTCTGATCTGTTTAGCGCTCTGGCAATGTCCTTATACGTCATGCGAGCGTCTTTTTGGAGCAAGTACAAGATCTTCTTGTTGATGTCATCGATACGCATCCCATCACCTTTTGCCTATTTTAGCCAAGATTTGCGGCCTTGTCTTATATACGTATTGTCCGCCGTTCGCAGTGATGGCATAAGTGGCAGAGCGATGCAAAAGGATTTATCAGCCTATCGGCGTTCATGTAATACAAAGAAGCCTATTGTCACGGTGTAACGATGGCGCGCGATATCTTGAGGAAGCTTGAGCGCTGCGCCGCGCAATCGCGGAGCCGAGTTGGCATCGGAGTCGGAAATGCAAATTCGGGGCTCATGCGCGGAGTCGCGAGGGCCGGACGCTTCTCCGATGTTGTGCTCGTCGGGCATGTTAAACGAGCGGGACGAGACGTCGTAAAAACGCCTGAGCCAGAGCAAAAACTCGTCGAAATGCTTGTGGACGGCGCGATTGACGCAGCCGTAAGGGGCACGATAAGTGCACAAAAGACGCTGCAGCACCTCAAACTGCAGATCGGAGCCCGTCACATGTGTCGGTCAGCGCTGCTCTCGACCGCGGCCGGCAAGCAATTCTTTTTGCTTCCGGTAGGTATCGATGAAGGCACATCAACCATCGCACGAGCTCATCTCGTCACGGAGACCGCACAGCTCCTAACCGCGCTCAACGTGCGTCCGAAAGTAGGTGTTTTGTCTGGCGGAAGATCTGAGGATAAAGGTAGGACGGAGGCCGTTGATCGGACACTTGCAAGCGCAGAGGCGTTAACCGAGCAGCTCCGCAGCGCTGGCCTTGATGCAACGAATTACAACATTCTTATTGAAGACGCGACAGAATCATCGAACATACTTGTTGCGCCAGACGGGGTTAGCGGCAACCTAATTTTTCGCACACTCGTGTTTCTAGGAGACGGTAAGGGACACGGCGCGCCTTTTTTTGGCATCCCCTACACGTTCGTTGATACCTCCCGGGCTGGAGCTGCATTCGGCGATGCCATCATTATGGCAGGTGCCCTTAGTAATCTCGCGCAAGCATAATTTGAGCTGGTTGCCTCGATTTGGAAAAGTTCTGCGGAGAAAAAGTGCAGCGCGGGGATCTCTAGACTGAGCTCCAAGCACACTGAACGGAGCGTGTGGCAGGTTGTCGCATCGCACGAGTGGTCGGCGCTGCTCTCGGCGCCGCGTGTCAACGGCAGCTATTGAGTTTTAAGGACTATGGATGTCGCGCTCGGCAAGATACTTTCAATAGACCTCAACTCATATCGGTAAGGTAGAAAACGTCTGGCAGAACATGCGCGAGACCACTGTTACCTTAAGGATACTTGGCATGACGTGCACGATGTGTGCACTGACGATTGAGAGGCAGCTTCTCGGTCAACGCGGGGTTGCAAGCGCCACCGTCAACTTTGCACTGGGACAAGCTACGATAACGTATGATGCTGACACGGTTGCCCCTAAACAGCTCGTGCAGGCTATACGAGATGTAGGCTATGACGTCGACACGGAGCGGGCAGAACTTGAAGTTGTGGGCATCGTGTGCGCCTCGTGCGTTATGGCGATAGAGGCAGCCTTGAAAGAAATTCCAGGCGTCATCGATGAGAGCGTGAATCCGGTGACTGCCAAGGCGGTCATCGACTATGATCCCTCAATCGTGACTGTTGACAAGCTCATACAAATAATACGAAACACCGGCTATGACGTCACAGAAGTTCCGCAAATAGCGGAAACAGCACGGCTTGACCGGGAACGGGCGTCTCGAGAACGTGAGATCGCACAGTATCGAAATCGCTTGATTTTCACGATAGCCTTCGGGATACCTCTCCTGTTGGGGATGCTCGCTCCTTACGTTGTTTCCATCCCGGTGTTCTTTATGAACTCCGTGTTCCAGTTTTTGGTCGCGACTCCCGTCATGATTATCGTTGGTTATGGGTTTTACCGGAGGGCCATCATCTCGGTCGCGCACAGGGGCGCGAATATGGACGTTCTTATTTCGTTAGGGACGATCGCCGCATATGCGTACAGCACGGCGACCACCTTTTTCATTCCGGGGTACACGTATTTCGACACCTCAGTGTTCATATTCGCGTTCGTGCTCCTCGGCCGCTATCTTGAAGCTCGCGCGAAAGGCAGCACGTCTGAGGCAATACGGACGCTTTTGCAGCTAAAGCCTGAATTTGCCATCATCATCACGGAGGAGGGGGAGCGGTCGGTCCCGGCTGACGAAGTCCGGGTCGGCGATATTGTTCTTGTTCGCTCGGGTTCAAAGATTCCGGTTGACGGTATCGTCGCCGAGGGGCAGTCTGCCGTTGATGAGTCTTTACTTACCGGTGAAGCTGTGCCCGTCGATAAACAGCCCGGGGATGAAGTGATCGGTGCGACGATCAATCGTGAAGGACTGCTGAAAATAAAGGCGACGAGGGTCGGGGCAGACACTACGTTAGCACAGATTATCCGGCTCGTGGATATGGCCCAAACGTCAAAAGCGCCCATACAGCGGTTTGCAGATCGAGCGGCAAGCTATTTTGTTCCGGGCGTCGTAGCAGCAGCTCTTCTCACATTTGCGGCATGGACGTTTTTGGGGCTACCGTCAAATGAGGTCCTCTTGCGTACGATCGCTGTACTCGTCATTGCCTGTCCGTGCGCGTTGGGGCTGGCGACGCCAACCGCAGTGATGGTCGGAACTGGTCTCGGTGCCGAAAACGGCATTCTGATCAAAGGGGGCGAATACCTTGAGCGTGCCGAGGACATCGATACAATCGTGTTTGATAAGACCGGAACGCTTACCGAAGGTGTCCTTACCGTGACAAACGTCTTTGGCGACGCGGCATTGTCGGAAGCAGATATTCTGCGGTTTGCCGCCAGCGCTGAGCGGGGCTCCGAACATCCGCTCGCGCGAGCAGTATTACGCCGTGCCGCGGAAATGGGCATAGACTCGAGCCCTCCACAGGATTTCAAAGCTGTGGGGGGGCAGGGGGTTACAGCGTCGGTAAATGGCGACGAGGTTGCCCTTGGCAACCAGGCACTCATGCATGCACGCGGCATAGAAGTCAGACAGGGTGCCACGATCCGCGAATTAGAGGCGCAAGGGAAGACCGTCATGCTGCTTGCGGTCAACGGTACGCTAGCAGGAGGCATTGCGCTAGCTGATAGAGTTCGAGGCGAAGCCGCCGGCGTCGTTGCGGAACTGCAGGACATGGGAATTCAATCAGGCATGCTGACGGGCGACAATCAGACGGCCGCGCTTGCAATCGCAACTCAGATCGGAATCCGAAGCGTGCGCGCTGAAGTGCTCCCGCAGGGCAAAACCGCTGAAATTGAACGTTTTATGGAGGGTGGCAATGTCGTGGCGATGGTGGGTGACGGCATCAACGATGCAGCCGCGCTCGCTGAGGCTGATGTCGGCATCGCAATCGGTACCGGCACCGACGTTGCCATTGAAGCATCCGATATCACACTGCTACAAGCTGACTTGCACGGCGTCGTGGCGAGCATTAAGCTTTCAAAAAGGACGATGACGACGATTCGTCAGAACTTCGGCTGGGCGCTTGTTTACAACTCAATCGGTATCCCGATAGCGGCGCTGGGGTTTCTACGCCCTGAGTTAGCAGCAGCGGCTATGGCGATGAGTTCGGTATCTGTAGTCGCAAACTCACTGCGCCTCAAACGATACAAGCTCAACTGAACAGTTTCTAGCGATGACTACTCATTTGTATGAACGTGACCCGATCAAGCCACCCTTGCCGCGATCTCGGGCCACCGAATCATTCCATACGTTTTTCCTGCGCTTCGGGAGACCATGCGGGCCGAGACGCTAGGTTTATGAGGGCGTCTCTTCATAGGACTGTTGATTGGATGGCACAGGCACAGATGGCGACGCGCTCTAAAACGGGCTCAGCACACCGCTCACGGCTTCTGTATAACGGGGCGATAATAGACGCACATAATCACATCGGCATGGACTTAGAGGGAGTCACACAGCTGCCCCAATCTCTTCTGCGTAAGATGGAACAATCGCACGTTCAAAAGTGTATAATCTTCCCGTTCAATGAGATCAAGCCTGGCAAAGCGTTTTCGACTGCAAATGATTACATAGCGAAAGTCGTCGCAGCTCACCCTGAAAAATTCATCGGATTTGCCCGCACCGATCCTCAGCATCCACTCGCAGTCGACGAGGTTCGGCGAGCGGTCAAGCAGCTGGGATTGAAAGGGTTGAAACTCCATCCGCGCAGCCAGATGTTCAATCCATCCGATGAGCAAACGCTGCCCCTACTTGAGGCGTGTGTAGGGCTCCGTGTGCCGATACTGTTTCATTCTGGCTACGCATACGATCCGATTCCGCCTATGATTGCTCAAGTGGCGCAAAGCTTTCCCGAGCTCTCGATTATTATGGGCCACATGGGTTGCTCAGAAGTCTGTACGCCAACCGGCGTCGAAGAAGCCATTCAGGTCGCGCGTGGCAACGACAACGTTTACTTAGAGACCTCTCGCGTCATGCTAACTTCTTGCATTGCCAAAGCCGTTCAGGTTATTGGGGATACCAGGGTGTTGTTTGGCTCTGATACACCTTACGGTTCGCAACTGGATGAAATATCGACGATTCTGCGGACGGGATTATCGGAAACGTCTCTGAGTCGGGTATTTTCGGAAAACATTATGGAACTGCTCCGCTAGGATCGCGCGGGGGATTTACTCAAGCGCATACGAAAGGGCTTTATAAGTCAGCAGAGCACTTCTCGCTCATGGGTTCAGTCGACGATTATATAGCGCAAGCGATTGACCGCTTGAACAGCGACGACATAGGCGCAGCGATTCAAATGTACCGTGAAGCGCTCAAACTAGACCCGAGCGATCCTACGGCATTGACCGGACTTGGGGCTGCACTCGACGAGTCAGGAGAGCTGGAAAGCGCGATAGATTGCTACCGAAAAGCGCTAAAAGCTGCTCCTGATGATGTTATTGCACGCAGCGGCTTAGGCGTTGTCTATGAGCAACAGGGCGATATCGATGTTGCCGCGCAGGAGTATCGCGCTGCATTGTCCATTGACCAACAAACTGCCTTCTTACACATTGCCTACGCTCGGGATCGGCACCAAAAGCGCCTCTTAAGGGAAAAAGAGGGATGCGAGTTAAAAGCCAAAGAGCTGGCAGAGCTCATTGACCGCTACGCGAGCATTACTGAAGCGGTCGATCGAGATGTCGCAAAGTACTTTCCAAAGTAACGTGCTTCCGCTTGTCAGCGAAGACTACTTGGCGGCCGGTGGCTGGCCGACTAGAACTGCCTTAACGAAGTGAAGGGGGTTGCTATGTACGACCTAAGGGCCATTGGCACGGTGCAGTCGGCAGTGACGCAATCACGTGATATGCCACTGCAGGGCGTTCCGGCAGTCATCAACGTGTTTGATGAGTTTGTGGCGGGGCTGACAGGCTTAGAGAGCGATACGCACATAAATGTCATCGGCTGGTTTGACAAGGCTGATAGAGCGCCACTGATGGTAAGGCCGCGAAAAATAAACCCTCAGCTCGAAAAGCGCGGCGTTTTTTCTCTGCGCTCGCCTGTACGGCCAAATCCACTGTCGCTCAGTGCCACACATCTAGTAAAGGTGGACGGTCCACTCCTATACGTCGAACCGCTTGATCTTATCGACGGATCACCGGTCGTGGACATAAAGCCGTATTCAGCCGGATGGGACGCCATTTTTTGGGCGAGAGACACACACTCTGCGTATATTACTCAACACATGGCGGAGGGAGACGTGCTCGCGGAACTTTTCCGAGAAGCGTTCAATTTTCACGGGGAGAAATGCGCGGCGATAGCAGTTTCGGCGAAGATCGCGTACGAAGCTGCACAGGCGCTTGAAGCAAACGTGCGCGACATCCGTCTCCGGCTTCCGCGAAACGTGAACCCTCACTTGGCTGACGGTCTCGTTGGCGTGTCAAAGGCTACAATGGGCAACGCCAGGCTCACGTTTTCCGAAGATCCGGACATTCGTATTTGGACCGCTACTCGGTCAGTTAGTTATCGTGTGTTCGACATATCTGACTCAGATGCGCAACACGTTCTTCGAATGAGCGCCGATCAACTGTTCTCGAAGCGGTAGTTCGCGTTGAGCGTTCCGTGTTGCACTGGTTTAACCTCTTTGAGGTGCTTGCCTTTGCCGCATGAGTAGGCGTGCAAGCTGGCTTGGGAACGCCCTGCTTGTGACGCAAAGTATTATATTTTCTGTGCATGACGTGCTTGTATGGAAGAAGCTCTCTCTGTTCGCGTCACGTACCTGAGCCACTCGTGTTTCGAGGTGCAAGATGTCGATCATACTCTCTTGATTGATCCATTTTTTAGCAAAGAAAACCCAAACGCGCCCAGTTACGCCGGAAAACCCGATATCGTGCTTATCACGCACGAGCACTTTGACCACACCACTGCTGAGAGGTTTAGCGCGACGGTAGTTGTGCCGCCAACTATGGCAGGAAGATTCCGCAAGGCGGTTGTCATGGAACGCGGGCAAACTAGGCTTGTTGAAGGGGTTCGCGTGACCATGGTCAGCGCGAGCCATCATCAGAGCAAGTATCCAACCGGCTACGTTTTCGAACTCGGGGGCGTTCGATTCGCACATCTCGGCGACACCTATTTGGATGGCGTTCAACCTTTGGAGAACGTCGCCGTGCTATTTATTCCAATAGGCGGCTTTTTCACGATGAACGTAGAAGAGGCGCTTGAAGCTCTCGACATCATTAAGCCCGATGTCGTCATTCCGATGCACTTCAACACCTTCAGTCAGATCAAAGCAGATCCGCAGCGATTCAAGCAACTAGCCGAAAACGCAGGCCACCGAGTCGCCGTGCTTCCAGTAGGGGGGACGGCGACCTTCTAGACCGATCTTGTCGATTGATTCTACAGGTCGCAGTGTTCAAGGCCGACTGAGCTGTATGGTGGACGGGATAGAGTAATCGATGGAGCAGTGCCGGGTTTCAGCACCGGTTGCCTGGCGTCTGACGCGCTTTGCTCAGCGGCTTGATCCGACGCGTTTCACTGAAACGATTGAGCGGATTCAACCCGCGCACATAGCGCTCGCTTTGTATTCGACGCCTTCGCTGTTGATCGATTTTGCGCGGGCTGCGCATCCCACGTCCTTGAGTCAAGAGAACTGAGATGGATCGTCACATCAGACGAGAGAACCCTTCGCATGGCATTTTTTGGGGTTGCTACTGCAAAAAGAATCTACGCTATTGGACGCTGCGACCCGAGCTCTGAACGAGGACCTAGTTGGTCTCGTAATATGCCGATGCGAGTTTGCGAATCGTCTGTGCGACCTGTTTGCCGACGCCTCGCACCTTCGTGAGCTCTTGAGTCTGCGCGCAAAAAATGGTTTTAACGGAGCCGAAATGTTCCAACAGGGCGCGAGCAGTAGTTGGCCCTATCGAGGGAATTGCGGCGAGTACATATTCTTGCTGCTCTTGAAACGTCTTTAGGATCTTCTTTCCGTGCACGCGAGGAGTTCGCTTTTTTTCCAGTTGTTCTCGTTCTGTGATCACAAAAAGTTGCATGGCCGTTTCGGCAGCGTTGCGTGAGCATATTATCGGCACCCCCAGATCCACAGTAATAGCAGCGAGCATGCCACGGATCGCATTAGGGTGCACGTCTGTCTGCGTGAGGAGGTCAGGTCCTTCGATGACGATAAGAGGCCGTTCGTAGTTTGTAGCGAGCTCTTGGATTTGAGCTAGAAGATCACGGCCCGTCAGCGATGCAGCGAAGTCACGGTCAGTTTTCCGCTCCACAGCGACTCGGTCACTCAAGATGTAGTCGGCGACAGGAAGCGCACGACAGTCAACGATAGCCCCAAGCGCTTGAAGCTCTTCTATAACCCCTGATCGAGCTTCTCGATGGTCGGCGACAATCTGTATCGCACTTGTGCCTATCTTTTTTTCGTGGGAATCAAAGTCCAGTAGCGTCTTTTGTTGCTCTTCAGAGAGAGCGCCCGCCGGTCTATTTGCCGTGTCAGGATCTCGACCTTTATTTTGAGTGCCCCGAACGTCATCTTCCGCGTGGAAGCTGCATTGGGTCTCCAATCGTGCGTGCGTTGATGTGAGATCGTCTGCGTCACTCAGCGGCGTTCGACGAGCTAATTGTCCGCGCCCGCTTTCGGCATCAATTTGAACGCGCTCCGCGACCTGAGCGTGCTCTGCGCTCATACGCTTCATTTCGGCACTCATCACGCGCTTTTTTCGGGTGCTCGAAAAGCTGTACGTCTCGTCCCGCGTACCTTTTGTCACCAGGACTACTATACGACCGGCTCGTCTTCTTCCAGTGCGGCCCTCTCGCTGGATGCTGCGGATTGCGGAAGGAATAGGCTCGTAGAATACCACCATGTCGGTAGCAGGAATGTCCAAGCCCTCCTCTGCAACGCTTGTAGCGACGATGACGTTGTATGTCCCATTTACGAAGTCTGTTACGAGCTGCACCTGTTCCTTCTGTGAGAGGCCTTTTTGCCCGTCCTTCTTTGCTTGGCCGACGAACTTCTCTGCCCGGATGTCCCGCATCGGGTTGAGCGTATTTTTGACGAGTTCGGCGGTATCGCGGTAGTTCGTGAAAACGATGATTCGTGAATCGGGTTTGCGCGCCAGTTGCTGCGCGACGACGTCTTTCAAGGCGTCAAGCTTTGGATGCATTTCGTCCAGACGGTTTGAAAGCGTCATGGCCGCCTTTACGTGATCATCGGCGACGAGGCTTCGCGCTGCTTTGCTGCCCTTTTTTGACTGCGCTTCTCTAGTCAGCCGCTCAAAGTACTTGCGCGTCGGCACGATGCCCTGGGTCTCAATCAATCCAATAGCATGCCGTAACTTGATCACCTCAGCAACCAGAGACATCGCTCTGTAGTTCCTATCGGTGGCGACTTTGTGCTGTATTTTGATCAATTCGGACGTGGAGACCCATTCGCTGAACACAACTTTCAACTTCATAAGTTGGCGCAGCCGCTGCGACGCCGCTTGCTTGAGATTCCGCTGAATGGTCTCCATCTGGGCCGGCAATGAAAGTTTGCGCGTCTCTACGTTCTTCTCGTGCGTGTACGGATAAACATCAGGATCAGACTCGGTGCGGATCTCGATATTATCAATGAACAGGTTCTCGCTCACTTCGTGGATTTTCTCAACGGTGCCGCCAGGCGAGGCGGTCATCCCAAGGATAAGGGGGTCGGGTACCTGCTCGACATACGTACTGGCGATAAAACGATACGCATAATTGCCCACCGCGCGGTGTGCCTCGTCAAAAATGATGAGTTTCACGTCAGAAAGAGTGATCCTCGCCTTTTTGAGATCATTTTCAATGACTTGAGGCGTCGAAACGATCGCTTGCTGTTTCTGATTCCATAGTTCTCTTCGCTTATCGGGAGGAATCTCCCCTGTGAAGATGGTCGTCTCAGCGAGCAGGTGTGAACGTAAGAACGCAGCGTGCTGTTCGACAAGGGGCTTTGTCGGTGCCAAAAATAGAACCCGCCCATCGTTTTCGAGGCGTTTAGCGATGACGAGCAGCGCTACGATGGTTTTGCCAAGCCCTGTCGGCAGCACAATCATAGTAGAGGCGCGCGCGGCAGATTCGGCAAGCGCGAGTTGATATGTTCGGGCCTCCACCGAATTATGGACGATTAATTTATGGTCAACGTAGTCTCGCATTCCCGCCTCTAGTTTGACTCAAGCGCTATTATAAGTATCCGTGGTTGTGGCGTGCTGCTTTTTTGTCACTCTGCGGAAAGGCACGGACCTATATGCTTATGAGCTAAAAAGCCAAATCCACGGCTTGCAGAGCTTTCGGCAGCGACGCCTGACAGGAGGTAATCGTGCAAAAAGCGTACGACGATTTAAAGGATCTAGTTAAGAAATACGCCTTCTTCTCTGACGGCCCGTACCGATTGTCGTCAGGGGAGCTGAGCGATTTTTACTTCGACTTGCGCCGCGTCACGATGCACCCTCGCGGCGCGTCCTTGGTTTCCGAACTCATGTTAGAGCGGTTGGGCAGCGTAGATGCTGTAGGGGGAATGGAGAGCGGTGCGATACCCATCGCTACGGCAATCGCCCTTAAATCAGGCACGGTGCGCGCTTTTTTTGTGAGAAAGGCGGAGAAGAAACACGGAAGGATGCGCCGCACAGAGGGATGTATAAGGCACGGGGATATCGTTGCGTTCGTTGAGGACGTTGCGACAAGCGGGGAATCAGTGCTCTCAGGAATAGCTGCAGTTGAGCAGCTTGGCTGCACGATTGCAAAAGTGATGTGCATTTTGGATCGCGAGAGCGGCGCGAAAGAACGGACAGAGTCGAGCGGTTATCCGTTTGAAGCCTTGTTCGTGGCGAGTGACTTTGTCGGGTGACGAATCCTTTGCATAGATCATCATTAGGCCGTGACTTAGAGGACGGTCGAACTGGCAAGTCTTCATAGCGCTGTCGTCCAAGTCACGCACAGCGGCGTCTGCCCGGGGCTTGGTTATATGGGTCGCTCACGTGAGTTCTCAACAGTCATCGCACCCGAGCAACGAGTTGACAAGGCTTATCCGTGCCGACAGCATATACGGTGTCCGAGAATCGCGATAACCCAGACTAGTGGCAAGAATGCTAGTGCATCGCGTGGTTTATGAACATGAACAAGAGCGACGATACTGAACTGTCTTGTGAGAAGTGCGGCACTGCATTAAGCGCGGACACAGCGAACAGATCTATACTTACTGACGGGCATGTACACGTTTTCTGTCAAAGCTGCATACAGCATCTGCTTATCGTCAAAGATGGTTCAATACACTTCTAGGGTAACCCGTCACCTCGTAACGTTGAAATCGTGCGGTCGACGATTAGTAGACGCCATGGAGACACAGGAACCTGAAGCAGACCTAGTAGCGCGCTTTTTTACCTTGTTCACCCTAAAACAAGTCCGTTGGACTAAATATCGAAGACCACCCCTCCGTTGATCTTGGCTTCTTCCGTGGGTAGTGATTGACCCGAACACGCGCCCGAAGCCCAAGAATAATCTGATCTATGTCGTGTCTGCGGACGATGTCGCGAAAGGGCAAGTGAACGCGCCGAATACCGCTGTACCGAATGCGCTGCCAGCGCCAGAGGTGGTTATGCACGTGGCGACGAAGTTGCTCGCAGAAATTGCCGCCGGACAACACCCCCGCGTAAATCGTGAACACGTATGCGTGAGTTAAGCGGTGGTCTACGCAACCCCATAACCGGCTTCATTCTTTTTTGAGAAGCGGAAGGCGCGGCGAACGCGGTGAGGCGGTGATGATTGTGTGGCTCTCAAGTGCTGCTTCAGGCGAATCTGCTTTGCGTTGTGCAGCCGGCAACGCGGCAGCTTCGCTAAAAACTGTCTGGAAGCCATTGAGTTCGGCCGTAAGTTGCGCATACTCTTTGCGCAACTCTTTGAGCGCCTTGGAGACACGCTGGTCGCTTCCTGCGGCCATCGCCTCAAAACGCTTGACCACGATGGCTTCAAAATCAGAAAGAGTGAGTTGGTGTAAGGTAGGAACGAAGCTCATGATCTCTAAGTTTAATGCCCGCTGCGGTATAACAAGTTCAAGCCCGCGTCGACCGATACGCTCCTCTGTGATAAGCTCTTTGCTCTTGATCCGACGCTTTACGGTCGCAGTCGAAACGCCCAGGAGTTTAGCAGCCTCCTTTACCGTAAAGCAGCGTTCTTTGTCAATCATTTATGCACGCCACTATCGCCTAGCCAGGGACGCCGCCTTCTCAGGTGTGCCATTTGCCTGCAACAAGGTCGTCCAAAGCTCTGGATGAACTTGAACTCGTTCGTTTGACCAGTCACCCAAAACCAGGCGTCCGTCGTTTCGCGCGTCGCGTGCGATTTGCTGAATTCTTCGAGACAATCGCTTCACTTTTCCTATGAGAACATGATTTTGCGCCGTTAAGACAGTGTAGTCAGCGTTAGGTCGGTCGTCACGTCCTGCCGCGCTGCGTGACAGCGTTCGATTAAGTTTAGAGTCTCTCGAGCTATGTTGATTGCTGGCGGGGGTAAGTCGGCACTATACCCGTCAAGTGAGGAGCAATGCTCGTGCGCTGCGGATTAATGGCGTAGCTATCGATGAAACAACAGAAATATCTTACGAATCCTTCTTGCACCAGAGGAGCCACCGCGGCTTCGAATTCGCGCCGCCGGTCTTTCTTGCGTTGCGCCTTTAAGAAAGGAGCTAAGACCTCTAGTAAGGCCTCTGAGTGCATTGCACGAGGGCTGACCGGCATCAGCTCCGTTAGTATCGCCAGCTGGAGCTTGCTCATCTCTTGGAGCTTCTTGAGCTCGTCCTGGTTTCGTTCGAGCTGAGCTCGCTTCGTTGCCGCCTCCTCGTGCGCGGTGTCCGCTTGCGACCGGCGGTTGTCGGCGATCGCGCACGAGTTGACGCGCGGTCCTTTTTTGGCTCGAAGCATCTGTCTCGACACAGTAGGTCGACGTCTTTGGATAAAACGTTTTACCTGACGGCCTCCGTACGCCGGAGAGAAGCTATTTGGGTGGCAAGATAGAAATAGATGAGCGCGGCTGGTAGTGTCAGCTCGCCGCGGTTCACTTAGCGAACCTCTTGTATACAATGATATGTTTTATATCTAAAGATATATCGGAGCACGAATATGCCGTACGAAGTATCGATCCACAAATGCGACTCTTACGATGATCCGAAGGTCAGTAAGGCCATCGAAGCCAGCCTCGCACCTCTAGGGGGGCTCGAGTCGGTCGTCAAGGCGACCGATCGCGTGCTGATCAAGCTGAATCTGTTGTCGGCGAAGCCACCCGAAGCTGCTGTGACCACGCACCCTGCAATAGTAAGGGCGACGATCAAGCTAGTCCAAGAGCTGGGCGCGACGCCGGTGGTCGGGGATTCTCCCGGCGGCGGAAGCACCCCTGCGTCGTATAAGACACTGCTCGAAAAGACGGGAATTCGGCAGGTGGTTGAGGACACCGGCTGCGAATTGGTCCGATTTGACGATGCCACACTGCAAGTTGCCTCAGACAAAGCCAAGACGTTTAAGAACCTCACGCTGGCTAAAGCGGTTACCGAAGCAGACGTGATAATCGGCCTTCCGAAGCTTAAGACGCACAGCCTCACGTACTACACCGGGGCCGTCAAGCTTCATTATGGCTATATACCCGGAGTGTCCAAGGTCGAGTATCATTTGCACACAGCACAGGACAATAACCTGTTTGCTGATCTGCTGCTGGATTTACACGTAACGTTCCCGCCAGCTCTTACGATTATGGATGCGATCGTGGGTATGGAGGGCGATGGCCCCTCTAACGGGAACCCGCGCAAAATTGGGTTACTGCTCGCGAGCAAAAGCTGCACGGCGCTGGACTATGTGGCGGTAACAATCGCAGGGTTTGACCCCATGTCGGTCCCGACGGTGAAAATGGCACAGGAGCGAGGCATCGGGCCAGCGCGCCTAGAAGACATCGAACTGTTTGGAGAGCAGGTTGAGCCCCTCATTATGCGTGATTTTGAGAAACCGTCAACCGCACCGACGAGAGTACCACAGTTTCTCCTCAACAGCTTCAAGAGGGTGTTCGCTGTAAAACCTGTCGTCAACGCCTCTAAATGCATCCGGTGCGCAGAATGCTTCAGGGACTGCCCGCCGAAAGCAATAACGTTCACAAAAGCCGCCGGGCCGAAGATAGATTACGGTAAATGCATACGCTGCTATTGCTGTCAGGAACTGTGTCCTGAGGGCGCTATTACCGTATCCTCCACTCCGATGATGAGAAGGCTCATCAAACGGATGCCGGGCACGTAATCGTAGTAGTAGCTCGTGCGGGTAGCCGTGCGCGTCAATGGCGAGCGAGTTGATGATTCCCACGTTACTACGTCTACGGTGGTGGTGTGCCAGCCTGCAGCGTCTTGGTAGGCGTGCTTGAGTTGAGTTGTTGGTGCCCAGGCCGACAGTTGCCGGTCTTGGTCGGCGTATACTGTTTAGCGTGCCAATATGCGGCGATCATACGCCTTGCGGCACAAGCCACGCTGCATAAGACCTTATATGATTGAAACATATACTCTGTACCAACAAAAACGGAGGTGAAACATGTACAGATCGAATCAAAGCTCTTTCGGTGGCAGCAGCAGCAGTTTTAACAAGTACGGCAGCGGATCGTTTAACGATGCTCCTGTGGACGTCGGCAAACAATACGATGTGAAGATTGAAGACACTGCCAGACAAGGGGATGGCATTGCGCGCATCAGCGGTCTTGTGATTTTTGTGCCAAACACAAAGGTCAACGACTCAGTGAAGATTGAAATCAAATCCATAAAGCGCAACTGTGCGGTCGCTGAGGTCGTCGAAGTTCCTGAGGAAGTAGAATCCTTAGGGGAAGTCGAGTAACCTCGATTATCTATCTGCGTTGTTTTTGAAGATGGATCGACTGCATTGTTGTTGTTGTGGGGTTTTGGCCTCTGGTAATTGACGAGGATGTTGTTTTTCCATCAGTTTTTCCTTTAACGATCACTTTTTTTTGAACGATTTCGAATTGTACTCAAATTCTTGGGTTTATCTGACCGTACTCTGTAGGCATGCGTCTATATTGAGAACGTTCGCTTAAGGCACGCCGCTGCCTGCGAATCGCCCTAAAAACGGATCGTATGCCTCGACCAGATCGGAGATACAGGGGGCGTGCAGCCGCTTATTAAGGCCTTGCTGAGCGAACAAAGCAAAATGCCGTATCAGACGTTGGAAGAGGCTCTTCAGAAGCTCTGCGCGAAGGACACGGACATAGCGTACAGCGCGACGGATTGAGCTGTACTAGAAAAGAATCGGTGCGCTATGCGCTGTCAGATCGGTGCAGCGCATACGCTGCGTAGACTAAAAGCGTGCTCTTGACCCCAGGCGTGTGGCCAATCCACCCAAAGAAGAATAATGTTCTCTCCCCTTGGGTGGGTAACGAATGCGCGCTTCCATTGGGAACCATGCAGTCCTTGGATTATGAAAATAACGTTCCTCGTAGCCGATTCAAGGCCTGTGTAGTTGCATCGACCTGATGGTAATTCGCTGCAGAGCGGTCAGCGTGCCTTTGAACAAACGGGAGCTTCTTTCAAACCTTTTTGCAAATGAAGAGCATTCCCTCACTTAACGAGACAGGCAATATTGACCCAAGTGCTCTCCGTAGATTACTGAAACCGATCCTTTCTTTCTTTTGACGATCTAATCCGCGGTACAGCGATTCGATATAAGAATAGCCGTAGGACTTCTCTATGCGGAACCCATAATGGCCGAGGAGCCCTTTCGTTCCCCTGAAGGTTAAGACGCTTTTGTGTCCTCGGTCTGCAATTTCAACCTTGGAAAGGGATCCAAATTTGTAGGCGCTCGGATCATAGTTAAAAGGATTGTACCCCAAAAGAAATGTAATCCGGCTGTATATGTCAGCCAAGTTTGGGGTGGACAGAATGAACAATCCATCACTTCGGAGGATTCTAGAGACCTCCGAAAGCAAGCTTGCCGGCTCTGTCAGGTGTTCGACCAACTCGAACGATATGACCGCATCCCAAGCTTCGTCGCAAAACGGCAATTGTAGCGCATTTGCGACTATCGATTGACACCCTCTAACACTGTGTCGTTCGATATTGAGGAGGTACAGCTCACTAGGGCTAACTGCAGATCGTAGCAAATCATAATATTCACAGATCCCCCCGATGTCTATGACTTTGCTGCCCTCTCGAAGTGAGTGGTGTGGACGTACCTTTAAGTAGTCCTTAAGCAGTCCAATCTTTCTGACGAGGGGGACGTCCATTGCGTTCAAGTCTTTAAAAGCTCATCCTTCTTAAACGCTTAATGCTCCACCTAAGATAACATGAAGGATGACTCTACCCAACTTCTTGACAAGCGTTTTCATTTCTTTAGCCTTAAAGGCAAAATGAATACAAGAAGCATATAGACAGGCCCGCATGCAGAAGACCTTTTGTTGATAAAAAAAAGTGAGCAGTTGCGCTTATTTGTCGTTAAGCGCTCCTCCGCAGCTAAACGACAACATTTAAGCCACGTCACGACCGTGCTACCTTCTTGATTAATTTTTCAGTCAAGGGGCCGCGTATATGGTAAAAAAGTTGTTCGTTATCCTGATGCTTGTTACGATTGCTTCGCTTTCGGTGTGCGGTTGTACTACTACCACAAACAACAACACTGTGACAAGCCCCCCAATGACGCACGATGCACTGCTTGAGAAGCTTGTCAATGCTACGAAGGAGGAAGTATACAGGAACGCGTCATATACGGTTCAGACGTGGGATGTGACGTGGAACAACGGCACGAGCGTTACCGTCCTTGGAACGGGCGAAGAGACGTCTACGGGAATAACGGTTACAGCAAACAGCACGTTCATGTCATTCCCTACAACGCAGGACGCCACGAACTTTCTTAACGTATTTAACAAGACCAATTACAGCTTGACGAGCACGGATTACGCGAGCGACACGAGCAACATCTATTACAACGCGACGGGGCATGCTCCCAGCGTTTATAAGGAGTACACCTACACGGAGGGCAGCGTATTGGGCGGCTCCTTTAAGGTAAACGAACTCATACAGTTCGACAATGTCATCCTGATGGGAACGGCGACCGCGACCTTGTAGAAGGAGTTACTTGTGCAGGGCACCTGACGCCTTGAGTCTTTGTGGTGGATTCGAGCCTAGCAAGGAACCCTTTATATACAAGAAAGTGAGCAGTTGCGCTTATTTTGTCGCTGCGCGAACTGATTGAGACCCTCGGCATACTTGATGCAGCAGGCGTTGACGGCGCGTTTGTGTTTACTTTGCCTTCCCTATCTACACGTAGGATAGCGATCCCCGATACGACCTCGATATAGTCAGCACCAGCTTGGTCAAAAGCTATGGCGGCGGAAAACATGGCACAACCTACCCAGACATGCTGTGGGAACCAAGGAGTCGTTCAGAGCGGTGGCCGAGTACTTCGCCAAACTATAGGCATATCGGCGATTCTGATGCTTGAATTCGTACCTCCGCTGTCACGTCCCATCCTGCACAGCGTCGCTCAGCGAGCAACCACTCATCGTGATGAAAAGCCTGACAGCGCCGCGCTTGATCAAATCGCTGACCACTTGTGGGGGTTATTCCAGTCCTAATCTGAAATGCGGGCGTAGAACTGGTCTCCATTTCAAGGACATGAGGAGTTCAACCAGCGGACCACGAGACTAGGTACGAAGCTGACTTGACGCGACAGGGCGTTTTATTCCTGTTCTGTCTGGACAAGTTCAAAAATCGACGAGTTCTCCGGATAGAAAATGGCTTGAACGTCGGTCTTTAATTCGCTAATTTTTCCTCGCATAGTATCGGTCATCTGGGACGTGTCGTCGTAGTAGAGGCGTTGCTTGCACACAGGGCACACAAATTCGTATCCACACATGTAGCCACTCGCCATTTCAAACGTGTAGCGGCCGCAGTGGTTGTCACAAGTGTAATAGGCCGTGTTCAGCTCTCCATCCAGCCACGTCTCGAGCTTTGAGATAAGCTTTTGAGCATCATCAGCGACGCGACGCTCAATGTCCTCAAAGTCTACGCGCCATCGATACAGCATCCATCCAGTTTCTTTGTCGCGCTGAAGCGTATAGAATGCGAGGCGATGTTCGTACAAAGTGAATAGCGTCCGCCTCACAATGTTCAGTTCAGAACCAGTTTCTTCTGCTATCTGCTGGTCCGTCAACTCGTTTTTTGAAAGTCGCTTGATCATTTCAAGCCCCGGTTGACCAACCAACTTCTCGAGATACGCCAGCGTTGCTTTGTCTTCTTGGTTTTTCTTCACTATTTATATATGGACTCGCACCGCCTTATAGTTGCTGCCGCTGCAAAGTTCGCCGACTGCATTCGTAGATTTAAAAAGCGCACAGAAGTGATGGGGCAACCATATTGCAGGTGTAATCTGCTTTTGCACGATGGACAAAGATCTTGCTGCAGTGAATCTCGTGCAGCACGAATTCTCGTAAATCAACGAAGGGCTAGGTATTGATGGCAGCTAGCACACTAATAAGCGCCTAGTCAGCGCTTTCGCTTAGTGGTTGCGGCCGGAAGAAGTGAAACTCTCTGCGACGTCCCTCGCGAAATGCACATTGCCTGCAGCCCCCATTTGACGTGAAATGGGAGCCGATATCGCGTCACGTTTTTGCAGCGGCTCAAAAATCAAAGGAAAGCGGAAAACAAACAAGTAAAATCGAGCTGGAACAGCGACTGCTCCACACACAGAGAAAAAGAACTGGACAACTGAACGTGTTGAGTGAGTTGCGTTCCCTCTTTCTATGTGCCACAGAGCCGAAGAAAGAAGCGCACCAAAGAGCGATCGCGGCTATAAACCCACGCAAATTAATCATTGTGCACACTCAACATTCTGAAGTTTTAGAGAATAGGAGCCGTCCGGTTGCTTTATAATGTGAAGGCTCTGCGCCATTCAAACTCTGGAAAAAAGAGCCACTGAAAGAAAAAGAAGGGAGTTACCTCTCAATCATAGGCGAAAAACGCGCCCTTGGTTATATCTCCTCAAGCTCCTCAATCTTCTCCTCAAGCTCCTCAATCTTCTCCTCAAGCTCCTCAATCTTCTCCACTGCCCCTTTCGAGTGCGCGATATCCTCCTCTAATTGCTCGCTATTGGTCTCTATTACCTCCTCCATCATTGCATCCTCGACCAGTTCCTCGCGCTTCAGTCCCTCCTCCAAATAATGCGCGTACACTTCCTTAAGCAGGTCGATCTCGCGCTGGAGCCGCTTAAGCTCGCTCAAGATAAACTCCTCTTTATCGGTCATTCATGTTTACCCTCTTTCCGCTGGCAAGTGTCCCATTAGTATAAAAAAGATCAAAAAAACCTATAATGATAAGCGTGAGACCAATAAACCACATAATAGCGCGGTCATACTTTACACACTTAACGTCCCGGCTTGGATTAAAATGCGGTTCCAGGATGGTCATCGGTAACCTTTATAACGGTTTTTTATTACGTCGTGTACATGACACGGTGGGGGCGTCGGTACTGATCACAATAAGGTACGCAATCCTTGTCACCGCGCAGCTTACAACCGTTATACTTCTCGCACCGTCTACAATCCATCATCGTTACAAGCGAGTTGTTCTGCTGGCCTGTTAAAACTATCTCGTCTTTGCATTCGGTCTTGCGTCAACTAGCAGACCCGCAAGCCGAACTGCAAGCAAAGGATTGGGAAAAGAACATTGATGGCCAAGAGAAATTGCATGAACTTGTCGCAAACAGCCCAAGAGCTAAAGAACACGTTAAAGCCCCCATAGACATCGCTTATCAAAGAAGCGGGCCGGATGGCTTCCCCGGGCTTCTAAGTGATGGCGATAAGCAGGACTGAGTTTTGTCTTCCGCCAGATCTCGGCGTTCTTAATTGGTATCTCTTGCAAGTAGAGCAAGGCAACATCAAGCGGCTCATTATCGATGCCGTCTCGACTAGGGCCGTGGTATGTCTTGCCGTTCTTCTGCAGCTTTCTGATTACCAAAAGGAAAGTTCCTTGCGTTTTTCACTGTATATATTATATATTCATTTGCGGTAGATTCGACGCTGATGATGAAGATTGTCCTGTAGAAAAATCCCATGCGGGCAACACTCAGGTTTTTTCTCAGGACGCACGACATTAAGGGGTGTACTATGACAAAAGTCATCGCTATCAACGGAAGCGCACGGAAGGACGGCAACACTGCCATCCTAATTCGACACATGCTCGAGGAACTCAAAAACGAAGGCATTGAGACCGAACTTGTCCAGCTTGCCGGCAAAACGATCCGGGGCTGCACAGCGTGCATGAAATGCTTTGAAAACAGAGACCGGCGGTGCGTCTTCGACGACGATATCGTCAACGACTGCATCACGAAGATGGCCGGAGCTGACGGGATCATCCTGGGTTCTCCGGTTTATTTCACCGACGTGACTGCAGAGATGAAAGCATTGGTCGACCGGGCCGGGGTCGTTTCCTTGGCAAATGACGGGCTCTTCAAGCGCAAAGTGGGATCGGCCGTCGTTGCGCAGAGGAGGCTTGGCGCGATCCATTCTCTCGATACGCTGCTCCACTTCCTGCTCATCGCGGACATGATCGTTCCGGGTTGGCCGGTGATTGGTGTCGGGAGGGATATCGGTGACGTTGACAGGGACGATGAAGGCATCGCGCGGGCAAAGAATGTCGGGAGAAATATGGCGTGGCTTCTGAAGGCTGTGATAAGATGATTGACATCTGCTCTTTCGAAGACCAGGACAACGGGTTTAGTTAAGGCCGGCGCATCTTCAAAGACGAAGGAGGAATAATTGCGCGCTGCCTTGTCCATCTATTATACATTAAAAAATGAGAGTACGATAGCGTTGTCTGGCCTTCCAAGAGTTTCTGCCATCAAAGCCCCCAAACTGCGAGAGTGGAAGGTATTGGGTCTGATTATGAAAAACTATTAATGAGTAGCTAATTCAACTGATGTTGAGGTTTTTAAAATGGTATCTGAAAAAGTACTGCATTTTCAAGGAAAAAACAAGGACCTAAATCAATTATCGCAGCAGATTGTTCAGCAACTAACGACTGAAGGCTACAAAACACAGTCATCCACTGCGCCTTTGGGCATAGTCATACAGGCAACAAAGGCTGGGATTTTGCGGGATATCATCACTGCGGACAGAGCGTTCAGCATCCTCATAACGGGTCAGCCGGATGATTTTTCAATCCACGTAGGTATAGGCAAGTGGATCCAGAACCTGGCAGTGGCAGGAGTCGAAGTCATCTTTCTTTCTTGGCTGTTTCTTGCGGTTGACGTGCCCGAAATGCTGTGGACTGAACACGTTGAAAAAGGCATCGTCACAGAAATAACGCAGATCGTAGGTTAAACCAAAAAAGACTTCCTTTTCCTCTTTTTTTGGCCAAAACTAAATCGGCACATTGTCTTGACTGCGGAATCGAATTGAAGATCAGTCGAGCAATGATCGGAATGGTCGAAAGGCTAAAAGTTAGTTTCCCACAAACTCAATTACAAAGAGGAATACAGCAAAAGTCTGGTGGTTTTTAGAGGATTGCCCAAACAGCTCTCAAAGAGTTGGGAGCCGTGATTTTTGAGGCTTTTTTTTTGCAGGCATGGCCGGCTTTGTTGTCTGCAAGCGGCGAGCCGTGCGAATATCCCGTCAAGTAATCTACCAACAAAGCCCGCATATGAGGAATCTTCTAACTTTAGGGGGATAGCTAGATAACACTCACAAAGAGCGGGGGAAATGAGTAAATTACCAACATGTGGGCAAGAAGTGAGGTTGGCTTTATTTTTTTTGGGGGCAAGTGAGCGATGCGACGTGGAAAGCTCGGAAGCTGGAAAGAGGGTGTAGGCGGTTCATTATTTGGCCGCAGAAAGAAAAAGCGGTCGGCGCCTAGTAATTTCCAAGCAGCCTGCGACAAAACTAGCTCGCAAATCGTCAGATAATCGTTCAACCAAGCGCAACGAACCCCCTACGCCTGGACACACAAGAGCATACTAGTTTCTATCATTATTTGGCTTAAAATACCGCTAGAACGTGCTATTTGTCAAGCTACGTCTATTTTGCGCTGAGCAGGCTGGCTATTCGTGCATTGATGGCAGAGGCATCGGTAGGAGCGACCCAACGCGCGACTTCGTGGCCGTTGTTCAGCAGGATAAGCGTTGGGATTGTCGTCACATTGTACTGATCGGTCAGCGAGCTTGTATAGCTCTCGATCGGTGTCACGGTGACCTTGCTTGTGTTTTCAAGCTGGTGAAAGCTCGTAGTGCCCTCTAATGCTTGGCAATAGGGACAGTCAGGCTCATAAAAGAATAGCACCGTCAAGTGTGCCGGCGGCGGCGTTGGTGTTGGTGTAGGCGTTACTGATGCGGACGGTGTGCTGCTTGCCGTTGGGCTGCTGTTAGTTGATGACGTGCAACCCGCTATTGATAACGAGGCCACTATCACAAGCACGGTGATAATTAACAACTTTTTTATCATATACGTCGCTCCTTCCTTAGCTCCTAACTCCTTATTTCTTTTTTGATCCGGAGCTATCTCCTGGCGCGAACTATTTTCTCCATGTCCTGTCCCGACTTTTCCAAGTCGGCAAGCGTCATCACAGGCGTCATAGAAAGATCAGCCCCCCAATCGAGCCACGGCGGCTCGGTCACTAAGGCCATTTTGTCAATGCTCGGCATATCCAGCACGAAATATATTGTCCGCTGTCCGTCAGAGGGCGTAAAGTACACCGCCTCTGGCTTCACATCGTTGACATACTTCATTAGCTGTTTGAATAACATTCCACTCTTTATCAGTGGGTTGGCGATTTCGCCGGGTATTGTACATTTAACCATAAAACGCATGTTGTAACCTCATATCAGGTTTACAGTGCGCACCGATAAACTTTCGTAGCGGAAAACTCGGGGGGGCTCACTTATGCCCGATGATGGGGTATGAAGCTGCCGGCTGGTCGTAAATGAGTCGGCAACGTTGGCGGAGGTTGTCGAGGATAGCACGGCGCGTTCCTCTTGACAATTCGAAAGTGCGCCGTCGATATGCATATCTCGCCTCTGAAAGCTCACTAAGTCTTTCTTTTTTCGATTTGCTTTGATTTTTAAACCGCTACAAAAGCGTTATGATATCAGCTGCATTTCACGTCAAATAGGGGCCTGCAGGCAATGTGCATTTTGCGAGGGGCACGAATATGAAAAAGGGGACGTCTCTCTGCAAATTCTTTCCAGCGGTTATTGCATTTACGTGCAGTTCCAATAGTTGTTTTAGTCGATGTTGCTCTGCAACGTCAAAGCTGTGGATTTAGATATCTTCGGACACCTTTTCTTTTATAAACCTATAGAGCCCGTCAAGGTGAATAATCGCTTTGCTCCGGTCGGTAGGAGCTTCTTCGAAGTCTTGGAGGAATACCACATCGTCCTTCTCTGTGATAGCAACCACTGGATTGAGGTTATTATGGAACTTCGCTGCTCCTTTCATCTTTAGCCATTCAGTGAGATCGGCGATAACTTCACCTCCAAACTCGTCGCGTACGGTATTGTAATCGGAACCACGTAGCAGCTTCTTTAGCTCCCACATTCTAACCTTAAACCAATCTATTGCTTCTGTCATAGCTGTCGAACCACCCTTATGTTTTGAATCTCGGTTTCAATCCTTGTTTTTGTGGATGTTGCTCTGCAACCCCTCCAAAAAATACCCCTTTTGCGTCATAATCCTTGTCATGTTGTTTCTCCAGAAGAGCTGCCGTACTGATATGACGCGTTCTTCTGCGCCTAAGGACATTGCCTGCCTGAGGCAATCACCCGCGCATACAAAATCGTCTCGGGGTGATGGGGGCTGCCCGGTACGGAGTCATCAAAGCTGATATCGTATGTCAGCATCAACAAAATGACTGTCGCTGCTGCTGGATGTTTTCGTGGCACTGTTCGCTTGGGGGTAGCGCTGCTTATTTCGTCCCGTGCTTGCTGCCTCGTTTTCTTTCCAGCCATAGGTTGCGCGTCTCTGCATCAAAAGTCATGCTCCTATAACCCAAACTCGCCAGCTGTTGATCTAATTGCTCAACCCTTTCCCGCGCTTTTGCTTCGTCGTCAGGTGTCATGCAACCAAACGCCACCCACCCGTCTTCAACGCCTGCCTTTAACCAGTCAAGGATAAAACGCGCCAGTTCGTTTGGTCGTCGTTCAGTGTAAAACTCTATTGTGCAAAAAATTGAGTCATGATAGGGCCGATGGTCAGCAACCCCGAAAGTACCGAAAGGGGTGAGTAGTATATTGTTATCGCCGAGGAAAAGGGCCCAATCCTTTACCCTGTGCTCTTTAGCGGGAGTGGGGCCAGCCAGATTCATAACGTTGGCGTCGCTGAAGTAGTTAATAACCGTTCCTAGGAATTGAAGGGCCCGAAAACCTTCGACAAACCCCCCTTCAGTTAGCCCATCTACGGTGAAGCAGGCGCGCCAATTTTTCTTTCTGTTTTCCCCAAACACAGTTTCTTGGCGCGCATAGGTAACGGGCCGCAAGAGACTCATCACGACAATGAGCAGATCTTCTTCGTTTAGGCGGTTTTTGTCGACGAATCTACCGCGCGCATCATCTTGTAGGGCGGCGGGTACGTCGGCGCCGCACGGTTTGCAGTCGATTGTCAGCAGCGCTGATTGCATCGGCATTCCGAAAGTTTTATCCATGGTCTTTTCTCCCGGTCACACGCATTCACCTTTGCTTCCCAAATGCGGTCGAGTGCAAGGCAAGCACGGACGATCGCAAAGATGCGCCACGCACGCATAACCGTTATGATTCGCGATGGCAGTGTTTCAAATATTGGCTGTGCAGCACTCTAAAAGAAGAAGAACCCGCCAAGAAAGAGGGGGCACCAGTTACACGGCTGTAGCGAAGCTAGTGGAAAATAGAAGGATCTAACGGACGTCAAATCGTTCGAACGTAGCCATTCTTTGACCATTTGAACACCACGCACGGTTTCTACGGTCACATTTCAACCGAAGCCTTTATATTATGTTCTGAACGTTCTTAGGTGCCTAGTGTCTAAGCTCTCGCGAGAAAGTTATGCGCGCAAACAAAATCGTGCCATTTTCTGTAGTCATATTCCTGATAAGCGCCTCAGTTGCAGATACAGCTTCTTTCGCACGAGATACCCATGAACAAGTTAGTCCCTCATAGAAAAACGGGCGTCCGCACGCACAGTCGGAGTCGGCCTGGTGGAAAATGCATCACTCTTTTAGTTCTGGCTACGGTTTTGCTCTCTCTCACAGCGGCGACGGTAAATGCCGCAAGTCCAGCGGCAAGCGCAACTAACGCGAGCCCTACGGTAGGGGCCGCGAAGCATCCTATAGGGTACGCTATTGCGGGTCCGCCGTCGATGATAGACTCTGGCTCACTTGCCTATTTTAAGGCACACGGGTTCTCCACTGTGGAGCTTATAGCTCCAGATAGCGGAACATACCAGACCGAGCTCAATACGATCAAAGCGCTTGGCATGCAGCCGGTTATTGATGTTGAAGCGGTCATTTGGAGCGGAGGACGGCTTCAGAGCACCCCGATAACCAGTTTCGGTCCCTATTTTCAATCACTTAAGAACGCCGGGTGGGAATATGTTGCCTCCGAGGGGGGCAGACCGGGCGATCTTACTTACATGCAGCAGTTTTTCAAGGGATACGTAAACTACAATTGCGACCAGTGCGGCCTTTGGCTCAACGTGTACAAAAACCCATTCACGGTCATGAACAGCTGGGAGAGCTACTATCCTCCGGAGTGGTCGTCCATCCAACAGGGAGCAAAACAGGCCGCCGCCGCTGGCATCCAGAACGGCATCATGGCAGGGCTGTGGGCCAACAGCGGGGGCGACAACCCGATTCTCGCCAACACCCTGGGCGGCGGCTCGCCTAGTTACAAGTCAATGCTCGACTGGTCCTACGCAAATGGGATCGGCTTCACGCAGTTTTGCGTATGGTGTAGCTTTGATCCTCACGTGCTCAGCGACTATGAGCACCTAGGATTCCCACAGATAGTCGCAAATCTACAGGTTGAGTATCCACCAACTAGTTCAGCACAAACGTCATCTAGACTTCCCGCGACGCTCACCCTCACCCCATCCACCACCACTGCCACTGTCAATCAGCGGGTCACCTTCACCGCCACCCTGAAGGGCAGCACGACGCCGCTCTCGCCTGAGTCAGTCACTATCTACTACTACCTCAACGGCGTGCGCTACAACGTCGTGACGAAAACGACGAACGCGAGCGGCAAGGTCACGTTTACACAGAAGTGGACATCAGCCGGCAAAAAACTCTACTACGCCACCTTCGCCGGTGACACGTGGTACAAGGCATCGACGAGCGCAGCCCTGACGATCACCGTTAAGTAGCCCAGACACGCGAGCGAGGGCGTTGATAGTGCACAGAGCATGAGACGACTGCAAAAGATCAACGCCTCTGGTTGCTGTTCGCTCACTGAGGGGAGCCGCACCAAGCACTGTGGTTTTTTTGGAGAATCTCGGTATAAGCAGTCGTGGCTGTCATCAGTTTCTCCGGACATAGGTGACGAATGTAACGGGCGAACCAAACTAGCCGTCAATGATGGATTGCCGTAGGTGCGTCAAATTCGTCGGCTGTAAGCTTCGTGGCGATGATGAGCGCATCTCGTATTGTGAATATTATCGCCGTCCGGCCGCGTGGCAGATTGACGGTTCTGCATTACCGGCCGTGCCCAAGCGTTATTCGCCGGTCGGCGATGAATGTTGAAGGTGTGCTGAATAGAGAGCGCAACTGCTCGTTTTCTTGTAAACAACCAACGGTGTTGCTCTGCAACATCGGTTCATTTATTCACTCATTCTCAATACCTTCAAGAACTTCTTCTACGATCTCTCGCACCCGTCTATTGGTCATCGCAGCAGAACGTGCCAGCGTCGTTTCAGGGAACGAAACGTCTGTACAAAGTTGATCTAGGTCTTCCTTCTCATGGTCGAGCAATTCAAGAACCTCTACTAACCTCTCTTTCATTTATTCACCTTTCATAATCGGCAGTGCTTATAGCAGTCAGCTGTCACTTCTTTGATTTTGTCATGGTCTTATTGCGTTGCCTTTTTTAAACCAGGACTCATTGCCTACGACTTTTGTATTGATCATCGGCATTTAATCCTTCGTTGACGAGACATAGGTACCTCGTGTCTCACAAGTTCAAGAGCCGCACATTCCAAAGTCTTTTACTAATCGTAGAATGTGCGCCTTGTCTTCTTCAGGGTTCAATCGTTGTTTTAGTGGTTGTTGCTCAGCAACCATTCCCGAAAGTACTCCTCTAGCGTAATCACCCTTGTCGTGTTGCTTCTCCTGAAGAGACACTGTACTGATATCGTTTCTAGTCGACCCCTCGTGATTAGCCTGCCGGTGCGCTAGGCGAAAGCATATAATGGAGCGCACGCGTGAGGACGTTTCTGTTTGCAATGATCGATTTGAGAAATGACTAAAGCTGCCACAAGCACGCTAAGGTAGTTTTGATAACTCCCTAACTTCTTAATATATCTTATTTTTCGCGCTTCGGACGACCGAAAACAAGCGCGATCTCTCGTGCCCAACGAAGTAGCTAAAGGATCCCTAAGATGGCAAGTGAGCTACCAGTGTTCCCAATTCAAAGAAGAATTATAAATATGCCCGCGTGGTTGTACGGGGCCCCAACATGGGACTATTTGACAGGTTCAAGTCGAGCACTGCACCAACGCAGAAAGGACTGACAGCGAAGGAATTGTGTGACAAAGGAGATGCACTTGCAAAGTCAGGTCGCGACGAAGAGGCCCTTCAGTGCTTCGACAAGGCGCTTGCGATAGACCCGCAGTATGCTAAGGCGTGGGCTCTGAAAGGAGCTACACTTGGCATGTTAGACCGCCACGAAGAGGCCCTTCAGTGCTTCGACAAGGCGCTTGCGATCGATCCGAAGACCAACCGCACAACAAGGGAAACCGGTGGCACGTGAGAAGATTCGTAAAACCACACCCAAGAAGGCAGTGAGGAAAAGAAACAACGAGCTGCTAGCTAAGGAACGAGCGAAAAGAACACGCTATTCTGAACGGCTCACCCAACAAATGTGCATGACCTCCTTTGTATCACGCTCTTTTGTGGCCTTCCGGGAAGAAGGCATAGGGGGAATCTGCCCTTCACGCATTGATCCGGACACGGCAAGTGAATCGGCTTAAAAAAAGGAATATGAACGGGGAACTATGGAGAGGATACTTCGTTCGCTCTCTTCGCAGCTTTCCAGGCTGCTCGGAATCTTATTAAGATCCTGTACAGCGTCAAAAAGCACAGGCCAAGAAGTACGACAGCGACTATGATTCCTCCAACAGGCCCTAGCACTGCAAACACAGCGGCAATGATAAGCACAGCGACTACAAGCAGCCAGAAGCCGAGGACTAAAAATAGCCCCAGAAACAGCCCCTGAACAAAAGACTCCCTTATTTTATCACCTCGGTTTCAAATGCCAGCACTCCGTTTTATGACATGCCGCTTGCGTTATCGTCTTTCGCGTAGGGGATGCCCATTGTGTCGTACTAGGCCAATGTTCGGTGTTGGTGGTAGTTCCTCCCCGACATAGTCTGTTAGCACGCGCTGCGTTGTCGCTGCGGCTAACAGGTGTTGAGTAATTTTTGAGCATTTTGCATTAATCTTCTCGTTCCTCTTTCTAAACGAACTTAGGTTTCGACGATCCAAGACTTAGAGCGTGTTTGTAGGTGCACAGTAACAGTATTGTTCGCTTTCACTGCCAATCTACGCTTCTTAGAGCGCCGGCCCATGCCTTCCTTTTTTTTCAAGGCAAACGAAATGCACGCTCACTTGCTCTTCTTCTCTATTAGGGGGTTTTCATTGAGACGTTGTGCTGGACGACGTCCCCATCAGATACCCGCCAAACCCTATGAGCCAAAGCACGATAGGATATACCACCCATCGCTCTGCCCCTCCGACGCCGAGGAACGCGACGGCTGGAGTTACGTATGGACCTATGGCAAAAACCAACGCGATGATCCCAAGAATCACCGAGAAATAGCGGAGGGTGCTTTTTGTTGGTTGAAGGCCGCGATTGCAGCGAAGCCCCCGGCGATGAACGTGAGCCCTGACAACAGCCAGTGTATAATGCCGAAGGTCTCGTTGAAAATGCCGACCCCAACGGAGCCTATGCCGGCGAGGGCGATTAGCAACGGAAGTGCTGAGGGAAAAGCACGTTTATCAAGCGCGCGGTGAAGTGCGTACGCGCCTCCGATGATCAAGAGGCCTCCAACAACCAACGTTGCATCAAGAATGGTGCCGGCCGGCTGCATAATCGCGCCACCTGTGGCACCCCCCAAATCGCTTATATAGTTCTGCGAGACGCTATAGCCGGGATATGTGGCTTCCGCGGTAACGATTCCTAAGAGGATTAGCGTTCCTGCGATGAAGAAGAGCGCGCCAGCGACGTTCAGTCTGTTCATGCGCACATCAGGCAACTTGTGCGCACTTAGCTTTTTCTGAGGAGGTAAACGACAGATCTCGAGCCCGCGAGATTATTGCCTTCAGCACAAATTCAACCTTTGTTCATGCACATCATTATAAGTAAAGAAAATAGGAACGGCAAGCGCCTCGCTGAGACGCAGATTAGCTGATTTTGACGTTTTTCCGACCTGCACGCTTTTTTGAGAAACGTGTGACGTGGTACTATCGCCTCGGAAGCCGGGCACCATACGTTTTGCGCTTTCAAAACAGGCGCTTAAGACGACTCGGTTTGCGTTCTCGGGCTCAGTTATGTTTAGAGCGCAGGCATAGGGCGCACGTCACTCACGCTATTTTGGCGATGCCCCCAAGAGGGGCAATGGTCACTGTTTTTCCCAAATACGAGACAAACGAACCATCTCGTTTATCTCTTCTTGTCCTCTCCTGGGGAAACTAAGCCCCAGGTGCCAGGGGAACACGAGGGAGAACCACTTGTTCAGTCTGTTTACGTAATTTTCCCAGCTCCAGATGAGATCCGCAAACTCCTCCTTCGTCTCAACAGTATCTAAGGAGTCCTCAATGTTATTACAGAGTTCGAGAAGCTTGGGCAAATTCAACCATGGAGCCGGGCATTTAGGGGGGTCGGTATCACCCAAGAGCTTGGCCATGTGCACCGTCAAGTACTTCCACATTCTCTTGCAGTGCTCAAGAGTAAAGAGAGGGTCTGCGATCGCGGATCGGATCGCAGGCTCGATTGTCCACCATCCCATTGCCTGAGTGTCCGAGACAAGGAACAGAAGGTTGCCCAACACCTGACCGTCTGTCCCGGCCCCACTTGGAAATATCCCGAGTCTGCTCATCTTGACCTCCTCAGGTTCATGCCACCATATTCGGTCTATTTCCTCCTCGATTTCGTTTTTCACCTCTCGCCAGTGTTTAGCCACAACTTACACATCCTTCCTCTTTAGAGTGATCGTCTGCAGGTGGTGCGTGATGAATTGGGCGTTCCATATCCCCCTCCCTGCCTCATAGAGCTCCCCTAGAGCATCTTTAGAGACCCTAGCCACCACCGGCCCTTTCGCCACTAAAGGTTCGGTCAGATCGGGTCCATAAGCAATCGCAATGTCGTGTCCTCCACTGTACACGATGGAGCCTGGCTTCAGTTGGCTGAGAAGAAGCCGGTTCTTTCCGAGGGGAGTGGCCTGCGAACCTATGGCAACAGGATGTTTCGGAGGCCGGCCACAACCATGGAAGTAGTCTCCTGTGGACAATGTGTGGTGGCATATCATCTTCATGGGTTGGCCTAAAAGGTCCCACAGCGTCTGGCACATTTCGGGTTCTTCTTGGATAAGGAGGGTTGCGGAGATTCCTGTCTTTCTCAATGGAAACTCGATCAGAATCATTTTGTCCATAGGATTTGTCTCCTTCTATCAAGATGGTCCAAAGTCCTTTATTACCCTAACCGGTGTCCCCTGCCTTATTTTAAGATACGGTTCTTTCCCTGATGTACGCGAAAACACCGCTCCCTGAAATTGACTACATCGACTAACGCGCAGCGTGAGCGACTCAATTAGAAGCGCTAAAAGCACCCAGTGTCGGAGCCTGTTTTGAACAATATATGCAACGTTGGATAGACGTAGAATTCAAATAGGTTTAGAGAACCATTTCAAACGGCTTAGTTACCGGCTTTTTGTTGTGTCAAAAAACTGAAAAAAGATATGTTGGTGTTGTGCGATGATTACGAAGGGGGAATGATCAATGGTAATTGGTTTCACAATGATGAACGTTAATCAGGGCGCAGAATACGACGTGTGGCAAGAACTAGTGAAGATTAGTGGCGTAACAAGAGCTGTGCATGTTTTTGGAGAGTTTGATTATGTCGCTATCGTCGAAGCGAACGACCTTTCTGAATTGAACCGCGTGGTTGATGACATAAAGCTTATTCAAGGGGTCACGACGACACGCACGTTTGTTGAACATCAGCTTCCATTTATGAAGTGAGGTGAATTCTAGCAAAAAAGATGTGCTCGGTCGGATTCGAACCGGCGACCTCCGCCGTGTGAAGACGGAGGATCCAGCGCTTTCTGCGGCGTTTTCTGTGGCTGATATGACCACGAGAAATGCTAGTGCCCCATCGTGCACAGTATCTGCTAGATTCGCGTGGGCAGTCCTGCAAGCTTTGAAAACGTGTAAGGCAGCCGAATTGTAGGGTAGTTATAACCTGCTTTAGCGTGATGGGGTGAGATCTTGCTGCGATGAATCTCCAACATCTCGTGTGTTGAAATCGACACACCGTCAGTTAAAGCGTCTGGGTAATGTTCAGCAGTTAGCATAGCACTGAATGAGGTCAATGTTTGACACTTAATCGTTGTTATTAGCCGCGCGCGACTAAGCAAGAAACAACCTGCATTTCTATAAATTATGTTCTGCAGCTAAAGAAACTGGAATTACCAGTTCTTCTTCATGGCTTCTGCCTTCAGTTCCTTTGGCATCAGCTCAATCGCGTACCGCAGCGCCGTCCGGGGCATCCGCCTCTTGTTTTTCATAACATAGGCAAAGACCTCGTCAGTGTGCTTTCGGCTTGCCTCCTTCAGTAACCATCCGTACCCTTTCTGCACCATATCGTCTGTATCGGTTAGCAGCAGGTCGGCAATTTCAATGGACTCTTTTAAGAACTTCCCGTGTTTTGCAGGGACAATGAGAGAAACGGCTGATGCCCGGCGCATCCACCGGTTTTTCGACTGAGTCCAGCGTTTTAGCTCATCGGTATATTCTGGGTATTGCTCGATGAAGTCACCCACTGCATGATTGCAGAACCCATCGCACGACGCCCAGTTGGTCATGTAAATTTCGATCCAGCGCTGGAAGACGGCGAGATCATCGTGCTCATACCGCCCCGAAAGGGCATGAGCCCATTGAGAAACGATGAAAGATTCCTCCACGTATCCCGACCGGTAGAGTTCCTCGCAGAGAGCAAAGATCTCCGGCTTTGGGCGGTTCTTAACCTCCTTCCAGTATCTCTTTGCCATTGCAATCACAGTGGCGGTCTTCAAGCCGTAACACCGGATCTCTTCCTTGAAGAATCTCTTTGAGCTCTTCTGAATTTCAGGATCGGCCAGTGCTTCCAGCTCCTGCCGTATCTGCTCAATGATCGGGTCCATGAAAAGCGGTATGGGGGAAAGAGGGATAAGGGATGTGGCGGAAGGGAGGTGAAAGTGAATGGATCTCAATACTTTAGATCAACTTGCGACCTTCGCCTGATATAGGCGACGTTGACAATCAATTGCGGCTGCTTAGACTCTTCGCTGATATCCTCGTTGGCAGCTCACGCTAGATTAACACCAAATGATTATCGACGTGTGAAGACGGAGGATTCAGCGCTTGATGGGGCTTTTTCGCGTTTATCTGGACTGCTTTTTGAGGGCGGCGAGACAACCACGAGGAACGCAAGCGCTCCATTGTGCGCCGTCTGGTAGGCGCGCCGACATCCCTATGAGCCCCAAAAATGCGAATGGAAAGCGTATCGTCGGGTGGTCGTAGTCGGCTCTGGCGCGGTGAGTGAGGTTTTGCTGCGACGGACTTCCAACAGCTCTTGTTTAGGCAGCGCAACGGGAGTACGAAGGGCGGGGTAGTTTTCAGCGACTAACATGGTGGCGGATGCGGGCGTGTTTGGCTCTTAATCGTGCGATTATTCGCGCGCGCGACTAAGTTCAGATCAGCACTTAAAGTACCTTTACGGGGCTCCTTACAATAGGGCCTTTGGATCTGTCTTTATACTGCAGTCATACACAACTCATAGCGTGTGAATATGCAATATTACAATGAAGAAAAAATGCACAATCTCAGATTGCTAATAGAAAAAGAGGTTCTTAATTGGCCCAATGTAACGACGAAAAAAATGTATGGTTGTCCGTGTTCCAAAAATAAGGAAAAACTATTCGTATTTTTGGTTACGGACGGCGTGGTTCTCACAAAAATGAGCGAACAAGACAAAATTCGATTGTCAAAAGAATTTACGATTAAGCCCTTCCAAGCAGGAAAACGAAAAATGAATAAATGGCCACAGGTAAGCGTTGATGAGACAACCGACGTTGAGAAAATAATTCCATTTATGAAAAACAGTTATGACCAGTCACAAACATCTTCATAAAAAGAAAGTACCTGCAAGCGCCATATCGTCGCGGCTGCCTCCTACCAAAATGAATTCGCGATCCGGGGCCACAACTTTATAAATGAAAAATGGAAGTCGTTCACGGCAATTTCCATGAAGCTATGGCCGCAGAAGAAGTGGAAACAGGCATTCTTAGTCCTATTTCTTGCAGTCCTCGTGGTTGTTGCGGCTATAGGTTCGATCGGCCTGTACGCCAGTTCGGCCGTGAACAAGGACGTTGTGAGCGAAATCAGCGTTGTAAATCCAAGCGGAAGCAAGACGGCGCTCGTGGTTTACCAAGCGGGATTGACTGCTTGCCCGAAGGACACATCATATGCGTTCGCGAACGGGCTTGCAGCGAGCGGGTGGAGAGTGAAGATTACCACCGCGAGTTCGCAGGCTCCGTCTAACTTCTCGAAGTACAGTCTCCTAGTGTTGGGCTTCCCGACTTATGGTAGTGCTCCGGGGCAGACCATCGTTCGCTACCTCGACCGGCTGGGGGACCTACACGGAATTAACACGGCGATTATAGCTCTTGCATCGTCGACTCTGCAGAGAAGCGCAGATGTCATGACGCAGAAAGGGCAAGCCGCAAACGGTACGGTTGTAAAGTCACTTGCTCTGGCCAGCTTGAGTACTTTGATCGGCATAACTCAAGCGCGGGGACCAGTTCTCCAGCCGAGATCGCCCAACAAGCAGGAACACAGGGCCGCCGTTAAGCATCAGAGAATGCTGAGAAGAGCTTAGGCTGCTGAGCCGGCTTGTCGCCAGATTATTGACGTGTTGCAGCAGGTGATGTGTACACGTGATGCAGAAAAGCTTGCGATTTCTGTACTCGAAATCTGGAAAGACGGTCATCGCGAAGAGGGAAGGTCAAAGTGATGAGATTACTTGTTCCCAAGCTGATGCTGATACCTTAAGTGTTGTCATTTAGCTTTCGCTCTCCCCCACAAACGTTTATGCGTCGCCAGTAGAAAAAAAAGGTGCCGGTCTAAATTCATCGAACCGGTTGTGGTGTCTCATCTAATCTAACGCAGTCAAACCCGTTATGCGTCGCATCTGAGCGCAGCTATCAACGATAGTGGCCTCTAGCTGCAGGTGCATCGTGTCCGCTAGCTTTAAGATGCGCTTTGCCTCCCCCTTTTTCAAGCTAGCGTCGAATATGATTGCTGCGCGTTGCCCGCCGTCAAGCGATTTAATCTCTTCTTTGAGCATTTTGGCTATCTGCTCTGCGTTGCCGATTTCAGTTTTCTTGCTGGCGACGTTATTCGTACTGACAGCGACGCCGCAAATGTCGTCTTGTTCTGTTTTTGTTTTTTCTTCCATCAAAGGTACAACGGCGGGTGATAGCTTATAGCTGCGCACGTTTGATACGTCGAAAAAGGAGGGAGTTATCAAAACTACCTTGGTGTATGTGTTGCACGCCCGCACTTTGAGATAAACCCTCGCTTATGCCGTCGGTGCATCGATATACACCTCGGTGGATTTGCGCTTATTACGCGTACACTCGCGATACGCATCGTTTTCAAGCCATTAACAGTTAGAGCACGAAATTTACCTAATGCGCTTACAGTTAGTGCTAGCCATTAACGCATTAATGCGACGGCAGTTTGTCTAAGGCTCAAGGATCAAGATCTGCAGGAAGTGAGGATATACTGGCGGCGTCATCCCTTGGTTTTTTATATCGCTAATCCGAATAACGACTCATCGACCAGAAATGGAGAATTTAGGATACATGATTGAGGGATGAGGACATGGCAGAAAGCACTTCGCAGGCAGGCAGGACCAAGGTATTATTGAACACCAGCATGGGGGACATCACCGTGGAGCTTTACGATGATATGCCCATTACCGCGGGCAACTTCCGAAAGCTGGTGGAGAAGGGATTCTACGACGGCACCATCTTCCACCGGATCATCGACTCCTTCATGATCCAGGGCGGGGACCCCACGGGCACTGGCCGGGGTGGACCGGGTTACGCTATCAAGGATGAGTTCACGGATCACAACCGCAACGATCGGGGGACCATTGCCATGGCCAATGCCGGTCCGAACACGGGCGGCAGCCAGTTCTTTATCAACCTGATAAACAACAACTACCTAGACAAAGCGCATCCGGTTTTCGGCAAGGTTGTTGAGGGGACTGATGTGGTTGAGAGGATAAGCAAAGTGAAGACTGGCGCTATGGACCGGCCGGCAAAAGAGGTGAAGATAATAGGCGCGAAGATCGCAGGTTAAATTTTTTGGGCTAGAAATAGGGGTGTACTTTCTTGACTTGATGTTTATCCATCACTGCCGCTCATCATAGGTTTGGGGGCAGCGATGGATTCCAGTCTTTATGCATCGAAATCTTGGCGTAGGCAGCAAAGGAACTGCGATCGGCCCATAGGGCGTGGCAAGATATTACTACGAGAATGGTAACTCCCTTTCTGGAGGACGCACGTGAGAAAGCTCAATGAGAAGGATTTAGAGATCTTAAGGAAGCTTGCGCCGGAGGCGAGTATACCCACCCATTATCGCTCCATCCTGCCACCAGTCTCCATGCATTTTGCAGCCGACGATGAGGATTTACAGGACCGGCTGAAGAGGCTCTCAACAGAGGACCTCAAGTATCTGGCCGACCGCATCCGGGACGGCTCGGAGTGCTTGCTGTGCATCTCCCCAGAGGCTGCCGGGATGTTTCTAGACCTGCTGGAGGAGAGAGTGCCCGGCGATACTGCGAAGAGCATAAGAAAGCAGTACAATTCGGCCACAGGATATGATGTCTAAAGGACCTCTTTTCCCTGAAATCCTCTGCGGCTTCGATGCTAGCCTGGAAAGCAACTGCTTATCTAGAAGACGTTCTACTATACAGACGCCTACTCACACACGGCGTTTCTGGGGTCGATTAGCGGTTTTACAAGCATCCGCTGCACGCGCGGCTGAGTGAGCCGTGAGTTCACGGTCAGGAATGAGACTACTAAGGACTGCTGAATGTGCTGCTAGAACGGCAAGTTGTGTCTGCCCCCCTGACCGAACTCGGCAAGGAGGGGCATAAGATGACCATCGGGACGTGGTCGGCAAGTTCGCCGAACAATTTGGAGACGTTATCGGATGGGACACTACCAACCGCAAATATGTCTTGGCGCATAGGATGACTGGCGTTGATTAGGAGCACTACAAGCATCCCCCGCCCGGAAGATGTTCACAGTACGTATGCGATATTGGCGAGACATCAGTCTGTTCCTAGACGCCTGAACTACAACTGGACAGCCGTTTAGATTTTCTTGCACATGTCTAGCTGCGTGAAAAGAAATTGTGCACGAGTCGCATCGTGAAGAAAAAGTACGATTGTGCTTAATACCGGTCTTTGTTTGAAATCTCGCGCTTCGATTTTATCACAAAGATGTCGCGCCCGAAGTCATATTATCTCCCAAAATATTCCACAACGTTCTTTAGGTTATCGCGGATCGGGAGACTCTGGGGACATTTCTCTTCGCACTCCCCGCACTCCTGGCAGAAAGAAGCGTAACTTGGATTGCCGCCAAAGAACCCACCAAGGAACGCCAAATAGATCTGTCGGGTCTGTTCTTCGTCGTCGTACATGTGCCCCCGGTTATAATATTCAAAGCACTCTGGGATGCTCACGCCATGCGGACACGGCTCGCAGTACTTGCATCCGGTGCAGGGGATTATGATCCGCTTCTCCAACTCTTCTTTTACGCTCTTGAACAGGGTGAGTTCTGCCTTCTTCAAGGAGTTCGGTAACCCGTTTTTTGCGCATTCGACGTTCTGCCGGACTTGCTCGGGTGCCGACATGCCGGAGAGGACGACGGTCACTTCCGGATGGTTCCAGACCCAGCGGAGCGCCCATTCTGCGGGGGTATGTTGGACGTCTGCCTTCTTCCAGATCTCTGAGATACCAGCAAGGTCCCTGGCAAGCAGACCGCCCCGGATGGGCTCCATGACCACGATGCCGAGCCCTTTCTTCGCTGCGTATTTCAGCCCGTTCGTCCCTGCCTGGTAGTGCTCGTCCATGAAATTGTACTGGATTTGGGCAAATGTCCAGTCGTAACTTTTCACGATCTCTTTGAAAACCTTCGTGTTGTCGTGGAATGAGAATCCGGCATATCGGATTTGCTCGTCCGCGATAGCATCGTCCAGAAAGTCCGTGACGCCGAGAGCCGAGAGGTTTTCCCAGAACGGCTCGTTGAGCCCGTGTAAGAGATAAAAATCGATGGAATCGGTTCTGAGCCGCGCGAGCTGCTCATCGAGATACTTGTCCATTTCCTCCCGGGATTTTATCAGCCAGCTGGGGAGCTTGGTCGCGAGGTGCACCTTTTCGCGGTACCCCTCGGCGAGCGCACGTCCGACGACTGGTTCGCTTTCACCGTTGTGATAGGGGTACGCAGTATCGATATAGTTCACACCGTGGTCGATTGCGTACCGGATCATCCCCGTTGCTTCATCCTCATCAATCTGCCCGCTTTCGTTCAGAGGGAGCCGCATGCACCCGAACCCGAGCATAGACAGGTCAAGCGCGGCCTTTTTCATCGTCCGGTAAAGCATTGTCTGTCACCGATATTTTTTATCCAGATTGTGTGTGCGATTCTGCTTGAAGTTTTTAGTCAAGTTTTCCAGATTCTCAATCTTCATAGATACTCTACTGTTTCTGATATATCTTTTCGAATGTAATGCCTAACATTGGGTTTAGCTTTGTCTGAGGGATATCCAGTAGGGATGAGTGCTACAGGTACAATATGACTTGCTAAATCAAGTTCTTTGCTATACCCGAATGAGATGCTGCCACCCACACAGAGCTTAATCCCCGTTCCGTCGCCTCCAGCACCATATGCGTCCCAACAATCGTTGCATCTATAGATCCGAATCCATTATTCGGTCCGAACCAACTTTCCTCTTCGTATAACAAACCAAAATAAAACAAAGGGCATTATAATGAAATCGAGCAATTTTTCTACTTTTGCTCGTGCTTGTTCACTCTGAATTACATAAATTCTCTGAGGTTGAGCGTTGGTAGCAGTAGGGGCATAATTCCCTGCTTCCAGAATTTTATCAAGTTTCCCTGTTCAACTCTCTTATTGCTATAGTTTCTAACAGAATATCGATCTCTTGTAAGTTTCAAAAAATCCATAATTGTCCGCCTTTTTCTTTCTAATCTCGATGTCGATTCGCATTGTTTGTCAAACCCGAATTCGATCTTTTGGGTCCTCGAGATCTTGGGGCACTTCTATATAGCCTAGCCACACTCTTCGCAGCTTCCCTTTTTGTGCGGGGCAGACTGGAGATAGCGATCAGGTGGCTGTTCGTCGTAAACGGCGTTCTTGGAATAGGGGCATTAATAGGCTATGCTTTCAGCGTAAGCGTCGGCCTGCTCTTGGTGCGAATGCTGTCCTCTCGTCGGCTCTGGGTGGCCTGGCCAGTATACCGCTATCTGTTCAGCGTGCCGTTTGTTGAACGTGTCCCAGTCCTCGTTGTTTCACGCGTCATCCAACGTTTTCATCAATCGTTGTTTTCTTCGACGCTCATCTAAACCCTCCCATAACACAGTAATTTGTAACCTAGGTGCCTAGAAGCGATATGGGTATCCTCTGTTCTTGCAGTCCTCAGCCGAACTGAGGTTTGAGCTATATATGGTCTGGCTTATTCAATACACTACTTTTATACTCTGCTGCACTTTAATTAGAACTCACTCAACAAGAGGTGAAACAATGACAGAAGACGATAAGGACGAAATCATAAAGTGCACTGTCTCGTGCCCTGTGTGTGGTGCTGAGATGGTCTGCACGCACGAAGACCCAAAACACGAAGGGAAGCACAGGTGTGAAAAAGGCCACGAGTGGACCTGAATAAAGGTGTACTGAAAGGTAGGCCTTCTTCCTTTTTTCGCGAACAAGCTTTAATTAGGTCATAGCCCTCCTGTTGAGGCTGGAACCGACCTATTAACACTGAACGCTTTGAAGGATCAATTCGACACAGCGACCGAAGCCTAATACAGGCCCCCACCCCCACACCACAGATAACCCTATTTTGGCCCCTGCTTCTCTAATAAAGGAGCGCCCGAGTCGGGATTTGAACCCGAGTCGGAGCCTCGACAGCTTAGGGAAAGCGGATTGCGATTTCAAGGTGTACAGACTAATATTTCGGTTGCAGAATTAAAGTCCCCGCAGCAGGAAACACTTGCCACGCTGGATTTCAAGTACACAAAGAAGCACCTCAACAGCTTCCTTGCATGGAGAACGGCCGGGTTAACTCACAAGTCTAGCGTGTGGATCATCAAGGCAGCTACGGCTTCCGAAGCTGCTCAAGAGTTTTGCGTATCTGCGTCAGCGTGTAGACTCCCCAGATCAGCACAACGACTACGATGATGCTTACGGTGATCCTCAGTGCTGCCAAAAGTGGATGTGGCATTTACTATTTCCCTCCTTGATGTATCCTATTATTACAATAGGCTGCTGCGGCTGCAGCTAGCTTCCCGTTTTTGTTATTATTAGCGACTGAATAAAAGTCAACAATGAGCCCAGCATTTCAGCGCAATTTTTCAGCCTAATTTTTCGTACATCCAGTTCATAATAGTGTCAAACGTGTCACGGGTGAATCCCATGTGTCCAGCGTCATAAAATCTAGCGCATTTTGGACTGCCATGTTCAAGGAGCAAATAATAGTCTTTGATTGGAAACACTGAATCATGTATCCCATTGATAAGTAGTAGGGGTGCACTTGGCTTGTTTAAGATGCCTTGTTTAAGAAGGGAGAGCCTAGGTGCGTATTCTACCCATTCCTTATAATCGCGCAATCCGAAGGCGTAAGTGATAGTTTCGAAGAATTCAAAAGGGTATTCTCCTCTATCTTGCTTATGGATCCAGTCCAGCTCGAAAGCATAGTGGACCGGTCCACCTTGACTTACAGCGCAGGCTATTCTGTCTTTGTAAATATGGGCAACCTTGACTGCCCAATAACCGCCAGTACTATAACCCCAGACTCCAATCCGATGAGAGTCCAAAGTCTCATTCGTCCCAATCCAATCAAAGACTGCTCCGAATAGTCTTTCCGCATCCTCTGAGCCTTTGAGTGGCGAGTCACCAACTCCAGGCCCATCAATTGCAAAAGTGGCTAAGCCATGCTCCAGAGCAGGGTCATTTAGCTGTTCTTCCTTGAAACCGTCGATTCCACCCCAGCTAACAAGCACGGGAAAAGGCGCCGAGCCCTTTTTTGGTAATCGCAAATAAGCAACAATCTTGTTGCCTTCCCCCGTTTTTCCGGCGAATGGTATCTCAACACGTTTCAGTGGAACGTCAAAGAATTGCGAAGCCTTAAAGAGCGTCTCCTGTGACTTCCTGTAGGCTTGCTTTTTTCCTTCCGAATTAATGGTTGGGTACCGGGCAAGCCTATAGTATTGGTAGGCTCGGAGATAGTTTTCTTTGGCGTTTTGGGCATTGCCTGTTTTGTCGGCTTGGGCTGCTTTTTCTTCATATGGTTTGGCTATCGAGCTCCACGCGGCTGCCCACTTGTCTCTGTCATAAGACGTGAGAGTAGTCATCACCCGTTCCACATCTTCGTATACAGCATAAGAGAAGGGGTAAATCCTCATTTTTACTCTAGGGCCCCACATTGCCCATAACTCGTTTATTGGGCGAACATATCTCTTTGATTTTTCATCGCCCAATTTTTCATTGTCATCGGTAGAAGACGGAGACATATCACAAAATCACTCCTTTGCTTTACAATCTCAGCGTTGCTGTAACTAGTTCTTGTGTTCCAAGTTATTTAATCTTCCATAATGCCGTTAATCGGGGCACAGCACAAGCGCTGCAAAGGCCGCTGTAAGCAAAAATGCCAGCAAGCGTTTAATTTTGATTTCTAAGCTAGTGAACTTCGATTGCCGAAATGAGCAAAAACAACAACGCTAGAGCGTTTGTACGTTGCTTATCAAGACAGGGTCTGAGACGAAACTAGTGCACATATCGCATTCTATATCTGCTGTCTTTTCTGAGCAAAACATTCTTCGTTCTAATCAGATACATGAGTGCTGCATTAACATCGCTGGTGAGAATATGGACGAATTGTATGCGCTCGAAAGTGGAAGTTACGTTGTTCAAGACGAATACGCTCTAGTGAAAGTCCAGAAGCCGGTGAAGATTCTTGTCATCATGTTTTCGCGATATTTGCGCTGAGCGGGTGCCAGGACAAGGTAAAAAAACAACAGGTGAACAATCCTATGCAAGAAGATCAGACAAATTTGAAGGTCGCAACCCTCGCGGGTGGCTGCTTCTGGTGCTTAGCGGCCGATTTTGAAAATGTGTCCGGCGTTACAAAAGTCATATCTGGCTATACGGGTGGTCAGAAGGAAAACCCCACCTACGAGGAAGTCTCAACGGGAAAGACGGGGCACCACGAAGCCTTACAGGTGTACTACGATCCTTCAAAGGTGAGTTATGAGCAGGTCTTGGATGTCTTCTGGCGTCATATAGATCCGACGGATCCGGACGGGCAGTTTGCTGACCGGGGCCCACAGTACCGTACGGCGATTTTCTACCACGACGAGGAACAGAAGCGCATCGCGGAGAAATCGAAGGCTGATCTTGAACAATCCGGGCAGTTCAAGAAGCCTATCGTCACGCCGATTGTGAAATTCTCAAGGTTCTACGAGGCGGAGTTCTACCACCAGGATTACCATAGGAAGAGCCCCTTACGGTATAAGATCTACCGGTTGGGCTCCGGCCGGGACCGGTTCCTCGGTGAGACCTGGGGAAAAGAGAAGGAGACGGGCGCCAACCCCAGCGGCAACCCCGGGGGAACGAAGACCTATTCCAAACCTGATGACTCTACCCTGAAAAAGATGCTCACACCGCTTCAATACGAGGTAACGCAGCACGAAGGCACGGAGCCGCCCTTCCAAAATGAATACGATGATAACAAGAGGGAGGGGATTTACGTTGACATCGTATCCGGAGAGCCTCTGTTCAGCTCGCTCGACAAGTACGACTCCGGGACGGGATGGCCAAGCTTTACGAAACCCCTAGAACCGGAGAACGTTACGACGAGAAAAGACCGGAAGCTCTTCGCGGTGAGGATCGAAGTGAGAAGCAAGCACGGGGATTCCCACCTCGGCCACGTTTTTCCCGACGGGCCCGCGCCGACGGGGCAGCGTTACTGCATGAACTCGGCGGCGCTTCGGTTTATCCCGAAGGAGGCTCTGGAGAAGGGGGGCTATGGGGAGTATCTGAAGCTCTTTGCAAGAAAGAGCGAGAAATCTGTTTAGGAGCTCACGTGGGCTGCGCTCATCGGCTTTAGATTCGTGGTGCTAGCAAGCGTGTAACACCATTGAAACCTCATAAGGAAATTCCTCTACAACGCCTGGATAAGGCTTGAGATACAAGTATTGTCAGCTTAAACCTTCGCTTTTCAGTGCGTGGTTGGCGTGTCTAGAATTCAGGGCGTGCCGAATATAAAACCGAGTATGCTATAAGGCCGCAAACGCCCCCCACTGTTAAGGTGGAGCCAATAGAAGAAGATAAATCCCTATTTTACTACGCTCTCTTTTATCGTCATCGTTTACCCATCCGGGTCGGTATCTTCTTTAAACGTGCACTTCCGTAGATTAACCAATATTTCGGGGGCGATTTGGTCATATTTGGCGCATTTTAGACCTTGCTCGTGGAGCTTACAGAAATAACATTGTGGTATCATAGCCGTGATAATGCGAGCACACTAACGCGTGGCTAATGCCACGTCGTTTCCAAAACGGATACAATTATCGATACCTTTGCTATTCGGATTCCATTTCTCCATGATCCCGTCATTCAAAACCTGGAATCCGCCCTCTTTAAGCCTTTCAGATATAGCCGCTACAGCCTCGCCGCTCCATCCATAACAGCCGAATGCAGCTGCTTTTTTGTTCTGAAATCGCAAGCCTTTCATTTCTTCCAGAATAGCGGCCGCAGCTGAAAGGATCCCCTTGTTCACGGTTGGAGATCCGACCAGAACCGCCTTCGATTTGAATATTTCCGTGATCAGATCGCTTTTGTCTGATCGGGCAATGTTAAACAGTTTTACTGTTACATCTGGATCGGCCGCCACGATTCCGTGTGCGATCGCTTCAGCCATGCGCCGCGTTCCGTTCCACATGGTGTCATAGGCTATGGTGATCTGGTTTTCAGAATAGTTGTTTGCCCATTCAACGTATTTTTTCACTATCTGTAATGGGTCGTCACGCCATATCACCCCGTGACTCGGACAGATCATATCTACTGGAACGTTCAACGCTAGTACGTCCTTGATTTTCTTGTCAACCAGCTTACTAAACGGCGTCAGGATGTTCGCATAATATTTGATGGCTTCCTGAAACAGCTCTGCCTGATCCACCAGATGATTGTACATCAGTTCCGTTGCTATATGCTGACCAAACGCGTCGTTGCTGAAAAGGACGTTATCCCCCGTGAGATAACACATCATGCTGTCTGGCCAGTGGAGCATCGGGGCTTCGATGAATATTAGCTCCTTCGATCCGAGACTGAGCGTATCTCCCGTCTTTACCACCTGGAAATTCCAGTCCTGATGGTAATGGCCCTTAAGCGAGTCTACGCCTTTGGTGGTGCAGTAGATCGGGACTTCGGGGATATTGCGCATCAATTCCGGCAATGCACCACTGTGGTCAGGCTCTGCGTGATTTGCGATTACAAAATCAATCTTGTCAAGTGAGATCTCTCTTTTAAGTCTCGCAACGAATTCGTGCGAAAACGTTCCCCACACCGTATCGATCAACGCTATTTTTTTGTCCCTGACCAAGTAGGAATTATAACTTGAACCGCGATGTGTCGAGTACTCCTGCCCATGAAATGTCCTTAATTCCCAGTCAACCTTTCCAACCCACGAAATATTTTCTTTGATCGTAAATGGCATGTGCTTCTCCTTTTCTTGTGTAAACAGATCGCGATGCGTAAAGCGGCGTAAAACGATCTTGTGATCCGCTCTTATTTATAACAGTCAGCGTCTTCGATCTTCGACCGGACCACTGCTTAGACGCTTTCAACCTCTGACCTCCTGAGACTGCCTGCTCATTATATCTTTTTTCGAATTCCTTGATTTTTTTAGGCCGCTGCTTTCGACAGTGATCACATTTTTTTTGACAAAGCGATCAAAGATGATTGACGCGGTCATCAATGAACATGAGAACTCCTAGATACGGATAAGTGATGCAGGCTGGAATCACTTCAGTGAGACCGGGGCTCACGATGATCTCGTTTGTGCCCTAGGAATAGCTTGTCATTGTGGAGATCAATTTGGAACACGTGAGATCAAGATTTGGTAGCTGAGCAAGAAAGGGTTCTGTAAAACAATAAATTGAAGATATTTTTAGAAGAATATTTCTTCCTTTGGGAATCTTACTTTGGGCATTGGTTTATCTGCTGCATATCCTAGAGGTACAATTATACTAGGCACCAGATTATCTGGAAGTTCAAGGATCTCAGAGTAAGCTGCCGGATCAAAGCCCTGCATTGGGCAAGAATCAATTCCTAAAGATTTCGCAGCATAAATTGCAGTTATAGCTGGAATGAAAGTATTATGCTGTGCTTCATGAATTCCTGCCTCACCATGGAACATACTCGAGAAGTTGTTAAGAACTGATTCCAAAAACTGAATATTTTCTTCTGGAATACCAGAAGCCTTTAAATCGCTTATTAATCTATCTGCGTTTCCTTTAAGGTCTGAATTGGCGCAAAATACTAAAAGATGTGAACATGACTTAATTTGGGGCTGACCCATTGAAGCTGGGGATAATTTTTCTTTTAGATTTTCATCTGCTATTATTTTAATTTTCCAGGGCTGCAAGTTTAATGCTGAAGGTGAAAGCCTAATCATCTCCATGATCTGTTCTATTTTGTCTTCATCAATTTTCTTGCCATCAAAATTCTTTGTAGCAAACCTTTCTTCAAGTATATTTTTAAATTCCATTCTTATCATCACCATTATTTTGATCTGTTAATTGTATTCACAAGCTAATAAGCAGATCATACTGTGAGAAGTTAGAGCTAAAGCTTGTTTTCTTCGACGCTCGTCTAAACCTCCCTCCACAAAATAGTATTTGAGGAAGTTAGGTGCCTACAAGTGATATAGGTACCCTCTGTTCTTGCAGTCTGCAGCCTAACTGAGGCCGAAGCTACACGTGGTCACCTAGCTTATTCAATACACTACTTTTATACTCTGCTGCACTTTAATTAGAACTCACTCAACAAGAGGTGAAACAATGACAGAAGACGATAAGGACGAAATCATAAAGTGCACTGTCTCGTGCCCTGTGTGTGGTGCTGAGATGGTCTGCACGCACGAAGACCCAAAACACGAAGGGAAGCACAGGTGTGAAAAAGGCCACGAGTGGACCTGAATAAAGCTGTGCAGGGAGGGCAGGCCCCTTATACAATGTTGAAAAAAAAGGAAGATAGTTTTGAGATGAAGGAGGGCGCTCATCACATATTTTAGCCCAAGTTGACGTGGAGTTAGAAATTGATGCTGCGCTCAGGAACGGATTTCTAATTTTCTAAGTGATGATGTGGCTATTTTATTTCCAACACAACTTTTCCTTTCGGATGTTGTGTTTCGAAATAGGTAAATGCCTCTTTGACTTGTAAGAACGGGAAAGCCTTCTCAATCTGCACTTTTACTTTTCCACTGTCAACGTATCCCGCAAGCTTTTGGAGTTGTTCAGTGCTTACTGCAGTCATTTGACTAATAGCTGTTACTCCCTGTTTATTTGCCAAGTCTTGGTCTATTCCAGCCACCACGGAAACAAGTGTTCCTCCTTCTTTAATTATTTTGAAGAGTTCATTTACTCTATCTCCTCCAGCAGTGTCAAACACTGCATCGTAGTCACGTAACACATCAGTTACATCTTGCACCTTGTAATCTATGACTTCATCAGCTCCCAGGTTTTTTGCAAAATCCACACTGTCTGTTCCAACTGTTGTCGCCACATAGGCACCGTGCATTTTTGCAATTTGAATAGCAATTGAACCGATTCCACCTGCCCCTCCTTGAATCAGTATCTTTTGTCCTTCTTTGACTTTTATTTCCTCTTCAATGCTTTGCACTGCACTTGCCCCCACCAATGGAAGCGATGCGGATTGCGTGAAATCAACAGTTTTTGGTTTAAAAGACATTTTTGCACTATCAGAAGCTACAAATTCTGCAATTGATCCTGATCCACCGAGTAAAGCTCCAGCATTACCGTATACCTCATCACCTACTCTAAATTCAGTTAATTCTTCTCCCAAATCAGAAATAACACCAGAAAAATCTCCTCCTACTGTGAAAGGAAAAGATAAAGGCACCATTTCCTGAACATATCCATTTATGATTGTTGAGTCGATTCTATTGAGACTTGCGGCATAGACTTCAACCAGAACCTGTGTTGATTGTAATGATGGTTTTTCAGCATCTTGATTGATTTCGATAGCTTTAACATCACCATAATTTTTTATTTGAGCTGCTTTCATTATTTCATCTCCATTTATTGTTAACATTAAACTGCATAATATTTTTATTAATATTGCATTTTAATCAAATCAGTGTAATAATTATATAAAGTCTAAATTTATCATCAAGTTATAATAATATCAAGAAATTGTTATAAATCGTATGATTCAATTTCATAAAGTAAAGTTAAGGAAGATAGGGTATGATCATAGTAAAAGCCACTATAACAGCCAAACCGGGTGATAGGGATAAAATTGTTTCAAGATCTCAGGATGTAATTGGACCCACCCGTTCAGAATTAGGGTGTATCAGTTACGAGTTATTTGCCAGCACTGAAGATAAGGATGTTCTAATGATGTTTGAGCAATGGGAAAACAGAGAAGGATTAGAGTCCCACATGCAAACGGAACATTTCAAAGCATTTGGTGCAGCCATTAAAGATATTATAGCGAAAGAACTGGAAATAAGTATATATTTTGCTGAAAAAGCATAATCTTCCTCACTTTCTATGTCTGCTGGCGAGTCAGGATCAACTATGCGAAGACGGCCACGCTGTCATTCACCGCGGCGAGCAACAATTTCGAGCTCGCGATAGCGGCCGCCGCAACAAGATTGATTTTTTTTGCCCACAACATTGATCTTTTCTTTTCGGAACGCTTCACAACGGCGAAACCGGTCGCAGGCACTGAACGGTCTACCTCTTGCTTCCCCGGCGGCCGCTGGTTTCGAGCTCCTCAGCTTCGGTGGCCGCGAATGTTGTACTTGAGATGCCCGGTCACCGGGTCTTGGCCGTAGCTCTCGCAGAGCGCGATGAGGACGTCCTCGTGGGTCACGCCCACGTTCATGACCGTATCATTGCCGCCGTAGTAGATGACGATGCTGCCATCGTCGCGGCGCACCGCTCCGCAGGTGAACACGACCTGCGGCACATGAGTGTAGGCGCCCTCCTCGACGCGGCAGTCAGCCCTAGACGGGAACAGTATGGGGATGCTCGACATCTTGACCCGCGCCGGGTCCTCCAGCTCGTGTAGCGCCACGCCGAGCACGTAGGGGTTGCCGCCCATGGTGGTGCGCACCCCGTGGAACACGCTGAGCCAGCCCTTGGTGGTTCTAAAGGGCGGAGCGCCAGGACCGATCTTGTCCGAGAAGGCGCTTGGGCCCGCACCGGTCATCATGATGGGCTCCGGCTGGATCTCCCACCAATTGGACTCGACCGAGCTCGTCCAGCCGAGTTTGATCTGCGTGTAAATGCCCCCGACCTCGCCGGCCGTGGTGTCATTGGGTCGGAACAGGCCCGCGTAGCGGCCGCTGATGGGCTCAGGGAAAATTACCACGTTCCGCATGTCTCGCTCGAGCACCGGGCCGTGGCGTATGAAGTGCGAGAAATCGCGGGTCGAGGCCAGCGAGACTCGCACGCGGTTCTTCACCGTCGCGTGATAGGCACTGTAGGTGATGTAGTAGGTGTCGCCGATCTGGGTGATCCGCGGATCCTCGATGCCGCCCGACTCGTTCTCGATGAGGGCCCTGGCATCGGTGCCGGGGGCGAAGACGTTCCCCTCGGCGCCCGGCGCCATGGCCGGACGCGGCTCGACACGCCAGCCGTCGACGCCGTTGCTGCTGCGGGCGACCCCGAGCACGCTCAAGCCGCAACGAAGATGAGACCGGAACAGCATGACCGTGTCGCCACCTTGCAGTGCGATGCCGGCGTTGTGGACGGTCGTGACCTGGAGGCCCGGTTCCTGCCACACCTGGTTCACTTCCTTGGCCGTAAGCACGGGGTTATCCGGGAACCGCGCCATTGGACAGTTTAGATCGACGATCATCCGGTGGTCCTTGAGCGTCACTTCCTTGCTGATCATCGGCGCCTCCTTGCGCGATCCTCGGAGCATCACGATCACGCACGCATCGATTGTTGGAATCAATTTCGTTGCACGCGATAAAAAGCTATGCTCTTCATTGTTATGATTTGGTTTGTAACTAAGTACGTCGCAAACGATTATTTCTCCAGACAGAACTCGCTTTAGCAGAAAAGATAGTAGAAGCGTCAGACGTGCCTAACGAAATTACCTATTTTGAGGAACAACCCCACAATGACGGCGTCTCATCATATAGCTCTTTGATACCGTGCCCGGAACTCAGTCTCGGCTCATATAGCGATCCCATTCTATCTCAAATTCTCTTGGTTGTTGTTCTTCTTGACGTTCTTTTTTTTGTCGATCTTGCTCTCGCCTCAATTCGCTCTCGAGATAGTATCGGTTTGCATCTTCGGCCAAGCTTGCTACTATCTTCCAGCATGCTCCGTCCCTTTGTATCGCCACTTTGTCTTTCGGGCATTCATAGCGGACTGTATGGCCGACAATCTTTGCGTTGGCACTTGCAGGGGCTTGTTCTTCGAAGTAATCCTTCCATTCTTCGGGTGGTGTGTTAGACAAAATATACGAGACTCTTACATCATTCCTTGAGCGCAAAGACTCGTCGGCGTGAGCACAATCGACGTCTAGGATCATAATCTCCGTAAATGTCATACTCATTACCTTAGCGAGTTCATCGTTTCGACGAACTGCCCCCCATACGAGCGGCTCAGAATAGTGAGCAAAGGTCGTTCGTTCGAAAGTCTAATGGTATGGCATTTACGAACAGCTTAAAAGTTGCTGTTAATCGGTTTCTCAATTACTTAGAAGAAGAATAAGGCAAAAAGAAGCTTTGACGCCCTCCAATTCCTCAAAAGACGCCCGTATCTGCAGTCATTCACCTTCACGATCATCTTCACGATATACAGCGTACCCTGCTGCAACGAATGTCGCCGCGTCCGCGCTATCGAGTTTCAAGTCGTCGCCAGTCTTGTAGCTGCCACAACTTTTGACAAACCTTATGGATTTAGGCATTATCACTTTTCGCTCGCCTCCTTTCTTCCTGTTTGGGTTCATTTGAACGGGTTCAACGGTCGATATATCTTTCCGTCAAAGGTCTCGCGCAATCCTAGTCCGCATCGCGTGATTTTATACCCTATTTTTCAATCGTTCTCTGATCACTCTCGACAAATTTCTTTATGAAGCTGTCGATGATTTTCGCTGTTACTTTTTCATCCATGTCCATTTTCTTCTGTTTCACTTTCAGCACGTTCTTGCCGCGGGATTATTTCCTTTTACACAATACACCTTTTGTGCAAGCAATCCATCCCCAGACTGACGCAGGCGACAAGAAAAAGGCTATCTACAAGCTCGGCTACCTACATTCACACAATACCGCTGGAAGAGCTAATAGAAAGCGTTGAACGAGCCCGGCTAGACGCTAAACTAAGGTATGTGGTAATACACGGGGCGGCCTGCAGCTACTGCCTCGCCAGGGCTGAACGGCTTGAAGGGTCATATTTGCGAACGTTTGCGCTCGAGCTAAAAGAACAGCTGTCCAGACCCTCGCTGCGTTTGCCACATCGGTTCTAATAGGGCCGCGTAGGCGCCTCGACGCGGAACAGGCTGCTGATCCGCCCCCTTCGCCAGATCATTGAAGTGTTGCAGCAGGTAATGTGCGCGCACGATGCAGAAAAGCTTGCGATTTCTGTGCTTGAGATCTGGGAAGGCGGTTATCGTGAAGAGTGAAGGTTAAGTGACGAGATTCCTTGTTCGCCGCATTTAGATATTAATCGTGTAAAGATGGGGACGGAGGTAGAGCAAATGCTGTTTGACACGTGCTTCCAGAAGTTTGCAGGCGACCTTGATATGAAACAGCTTAACTCGTTGAGCGAAGAATTGATGAATTTCATCGTCAGATACAATCTGTAGGTGAGTACTGTGGAGACTGTGAAAGTGGGAGATATAGAGGTTCCTTACCATGTGAAACTTGGCAAGAGTTCCAAGTATGTTCACCTCAGATTTACGCAGGATCTTCAGCTGGAAGTCGTTATTCCCCCAGATGCTCGAGTAGATGCACAGAGCGTGCTGAAGAAGAAGCAGGCGTGGATCGAACGAAAATACGACGAATTATCGAGCAGACGGTGTGTTTTTGATGCCGGTTCTATCATGTATAAGGGGCGGTATCTTGCGATAATTACAGTCTCACCCAGCAAAGAGGGAAACGAGATCGAGATAAAGAACGATAAAATCATTATACACGTGAACGGAACGAAAGAGCCGCTCTCGTTATTGAAAGAATGGATGAGAAAAGCAACCTCAGAGCTTCTGACAAGCAAATTACCCGTTTACGCAACGCGGTTTGGTCTTAGCTTAGGGAACGTGTCCGTCAAAAATACAAAGCGATGGGGCTACTGTACAAAGGACGGCGATTTAATCTTCACTTGGCAATTGATCGCGCTACCAGACAGACTGGCGGACTATGTCATGATTCATGAGTTAACCCACCTATTCGAATTCAACCACTCGAAGAGGTTCTGGGCTAAACTGGCATCCGTGTGTCCAGATTTTAAGGAGCAGCACCGCGCCCTTAGCAACATCTGTACGACTAAGTCCGCAGATTTGAATGCGCATGAATTGCTCAATCTAGATCGCTAAACTCACGAGAGATGAAGTATGATGGTAAATAACCTCGCATAGTACCTCTATGTAGCTAATACGGAGGCGTTTTTTTTCCTGCGAGAGCCTTGTAGTCCGTGGGAGGCGGATGATGGGATACGCGTGCGAGGGCGTTGAGTTTTGTAGGCATTGCAGACGTTATAATGGGGTGGCGCACCTCTAGTCCTTTCTGCTACAAGTTTTTGTAATAGCTCACTAAAGTAACGGCCCTAGCACAACGCCTATAATATCGCTCATCACCAAGTAACCGGCAACTCATGGCAAAAAAAATCGAAGGGGATTTTGAGATTTCCCGGATTCCCCCGGCACAGCCATACCTTCTGAACCAGGAGGAGAGTAAACGGCAGGATGCATTTTTTACTGAAAGAAGCATCCCTCACGTCCTTGCGCAGAGTATTGAACAGTACATTACAAAAAAGGTAGGAAGAGAATGGAATCATCCGGTCATCATCGAAAGGCTCCGCCGGGCAATTGTGGCCCAGAAAGACGATTATTGGAAACCCGCACAGAAACGGTCATTACAGTACACCAAAGGTTATAGTGTACTCGGATATCTCGCCTACCACTTCCCTGTCTATTTTATGCAGACAGAGTACCTGCTCATGATGCTCGCACGCGATGGGCTGCTAAAAAAAAGTATGAATATCCTTGACATCGGAACCGGGCCCGGGGTTGTCCCGCTTGCCATTGCAGATTTCTACTCACGGCTTGATGACGCGCGCGCGACCGTCTGGTCTCTGGAGAGATCCGAAGAACATATCGAGGCGTTCACCTATCTGCGCAATGCATGTGTCCCCCCTGGGGGCAGGGTTTCCGTCAAGCCTCCCGTCAAAACTGACATCAGGACTATTGACCGCGTTGCACTTCCGGATACGTTCGACCTGTTAATCTTCTCCAATGTCCTCAATGAGCTCGTTGATCCTACTACCGATGTCCAAGCTGATATTGTCACACAGCTCTCTGAACGGCTCGCTCCCGATGGTTCGATCCTGATTGTCGAACCTGCGGATGAAGAGAACGCGATCCGGATGCGTAATCTTACCATTACGCTCCTGAAAAAAGGGCTCTCCATTTTTGGCCCATGTTTATTCTTCTGGGGTTCGACCTGCACCGCTCCGCGCTGCTGGAGTTTTGAGACCGCACCGGCAATTAGACTTCCCCGGCTGATGGAGACACTCGCTTATTGCGAGGATTCGTACCGGTACGTGAATACCGATATCAAGTACAGTTATGCGATCCTGCGCAGGGATACACTGAAACGGAAATCGTACCACCTGTCTGCCGGATCCAGATTCCTCCGGTTTTCCAAACTGCACCTGCATGTCGGAAAACGGATCAACGTCGCCGGCCTAAAGATGTCCGCCGAACTCGGGGACGCCCGATCCCATGTTTTCAAGCTGTGTGACGGGACTGCAAAGATACCAGTATACGCCGTCCTGCCTTCGTATCATATCTCTCCGGAAAATGACCTGATCACATCAGCACCCTATGGATCAATTCTTGAACTGCGGAATGTCTTGGTGCGGTATAACAGGCAGCGCGACGCATATAATCTGCTGGTGAACCGGAATACTCGTATCAATATAGAAAATTCCTAAAAAAAATTAAAACTTGTTGAAAAATATACACAACAAAAATCCCTATGGTGAACTCCTTATCCTGGAGTACAACTCTATCTCTTTACCATGCACACAAGGGTTTTGTGCTTTGCTCACAAAAAATAAGAACCAGGTCCCGGAGTTGTGCTCTTGCGCGATTTTGGAGCAGACACCTCTCCAAGGGTTGAGAGATCTAGACCTAACCAAACTTGCCAACGAGTGGAAGAAAAATTAGATCCTCTTCAGTTGCCGCCGGTTGCTCCCTGCTTAACGCCATTTTCGCCCACCTCCGCACTCAGTGTAGTCTGCACCTTTTTTTCATACCAGATCTTTGAGCGCATTTAAAGTTAATCTATAACTACAGGTAATTTTGCGCAAAAAAGACGCTGGTCAGTTGTCTGTCGCCGTTTTTTTTGAAACTGACGTAAACACTCTTTCTTTTGAAGGTTGTGTTGTTTGACTGGAAAGTGCGCCAGTGTTACGGATGGACGTTATCGAAGCTGACCACGCCCCAATACTGCATACACACATCAAAAACGTGCTCCGGCAGCGGATGCTTGTAAAATCGCTAGCTTACCCCTGAAACACCGCATGCCTGAAAACATAAGAGACACTAATCCGTTGACTTTAATCGCAGAACTGCACCA
>Ga0208188_1000031_pt1 | contig 123338 bp, 112 predicted proteins | sample June2015DPH_8_50_FD_184698 | JGI IMG/M metagenome (GOLD analysis project Ga0208188, IMG submission 184698) | Peatland microbial communities from SPRUCE experiment site at the Marcell Experimental Forest, Minnesota, USA - June2015DPH_8_40... | ecosystem: Environmental > Terrestrial > Soil >...
TGGACGCAAAGACGTTGAGCTCGCCGCATTTTCAGAACTACATTCCGGGACGGATCGCCGATTGCAACATATTGGCGGCACGCCTCGGATGGCTTCCTTCCTATCCCCAGTTTGACCGCAATCCGCTCGATATTTGCAAACAAGCGATTCGAGACGGCGCCGGCACCGATGCGGAGATCGTCTCCTACGCCACCGAAATGCTGAAGTCAGGATCAATGAAATTCGCCATTGAGGACCCGTGCAGTCCCGACAACATTCCGAGGATACTTTTCCTCTGGCGGGCCAATCTCCTGGGCGCAAGCGGCAAAGGGCACGAATATTTCCTGAAGCATCTCCTTGGGTTGGAGAGTGCCGTAATGAGTGAGGAATGCCCGGAGGCCAAGCCTCAGGAGATGGTATACAGAGAGGCCGATCCCGACGGCAAGCTGGACCTTCTTGTTACAACCGAAATGCGCATGAACACCAGCGCCCTGTATTCAGACGTGGTCCTGCCGGCCGCCGGTTGGTACGAGATGCACGATCTCAGCACAACCGACCTTCACCCGTTCATACATCCTTTCAATCCCGCAATCGATCCTCCCTGGGAGACAAGGACCAACTGGGACCAGTTCAAGGCACTGGCGGAAAAGTTCTCCGAGCTTGCCGCCCCTCATCTTGGGAGGGAAAAGGACCTGACGGCCACGCCTCTTTTCCACGATTCACCCGGCGAAATCGCGCAGCCCTATGGAATGGTCAGGGACTGGAAGAAGGCAGAAGTCGAACCGGTTGCCGGCAAGACCATGCCGGCTCTGCACGTCGTCGAGCGCGACTATCCCAACATCTATCGGATGATGACATCGGTCGGACCTTTGATAGCCAAAATCGGCATGGGCGCCAAAGGCATCTCCTGGAACGCCACCGATGAGCACGAAGAACTCAAGCACCGCCTGGGCAAGGTATCTTCCCCCGGAATCAGCCTGGGAATGCCGTGCATTGAGACCGGAAAACAGGTTGCCGAGGCCATCCTGGCGCTTTCTCCGGAAACAAACTGCAGTGCCGCCCGAAAAGCCTGGCAGGCCCTTGAAAGCAAAAGCGGCCTGCGGGGACTTGCCGAAGAGTTCTGCGAGCAAACAGGGGAGCCATACACGTTTCACGGACTGAACGCACAGCCACGCAAGGTCCTTACCACTCCGATCTGGAGCGGCATGGAAACCGAATCGCGGTCCTACTCGCCCTTTGTCATCAATATCGAGAAGAAAATCCCCTTCCGCACCCTTACCGGGCGCGCTCAGTTCTACCAGGACCACCAGTGGATGCTTGCCTTCGGGGAAAGCCTTCCCGTTTTCCGCCCCCCAATCGACACGGATGCTCTGAGTTCCCGCAAGCTGGACCAGGTCCGCAATCCGGGGAAGGAAATCATTCTCAACTATCTAACCCCTCACTCGAAGTGGTCCATTCACAGCACCTATTCTGACACCAAGATCATGCTTACACTCTTCAGGGGCGGGGAGGCGATCTGGATCAACAATGAGGATGCCGAATCGATCGGGGTCAAAGACAACGACTGGCTTGAATGTTTCAACTCGAACGGCGTGCTGGTTGCCAAGGCCGTGGTAAGCCACAGGATCCCGCGCGGGAAAGCCTTCTGCTATCATGCCCAGGAAAGGCTGATCAATGTGCCGGGATCGAGTATTTCAGGGCAACGAGGCGGTACTCACAACAGCGTCACTCGCATACTGATGAAGCCGACTCAGATGATAGGAGGCTACGCTCACCTGAGCTACGGTTTCAATTATTACGGTCCGACAGGGGCACAGCGCGACGAGGTTATCCTTGTGAGGAAGGCCGGGGAGGTGCACTGGTATGAAGATTAAGGCCCAAATCGCCATGGTGATGAACCTGGACAAATGCATCGGCTGCCACACCTGCTCGATTCCATGCAAGAACGTCTGGACCAACCGCGCCGGCGCAGAATACATATGGTACAACAATGTGGAGACCAAGCCCGGAATCGGCTATCCGAAGAAGTGGGAGGACCAGTCGCACTGGAGGGGCGGATGGGCGCTCAGGAACGGGAAACTCGCCCTTGCAGCGGGGGGCCGCGCCGGCAAGCTGGCGAAAATTTTCTACAACCCACAGCTCCCGCAAATCGACGACTATTACGAGCCGTGGACCTACAACTACCAGGACCTGATAACCTCGCCTTCCAGAGAGCATCAGCCTTCCTTAAGGCCTAAGTCCGCCGTCACCGGGGAAAACATGCGCATAAGATGGGGACCCAACTGGGAGGACGACCTGGCGGGAGCTAACCACACCGGGAAGGATGATGTGAATTTCCGCGGACTGCAGAGCGACGTTCTACTCCAGTTCAAAAACGTCTTCATGCTCCACCTTCCGAGAATCTGCGAACATTGTCTGAACGCCTCCTGCATGGCCTCCTGCCCTTCGGGTGCGATATACAAGCGCGATGAGGACGGAATCGTCCTGCTGGACCAGGAAAGATGCAGGGGATGGCGCTTCTGCGCCTCGGGGTGCCCATACAAGAAGGTTTATTTCAACTGGCAGACGGGCAGATCGGAGAAATGCATCTTCTGCTATCCGAGAATAGAGGCCGGCATGCCCACGCTGTGCGCGGAAACCTGCGTGGGAAGAATTCGGTACATCGGGGTGCTTCTCTACGATGCCGAAAAAATCCGCTCCGCTGCATCCACCTCTCTCGACCGTGAGGTTTATCCCGCGCAAATCGACATGTTTCTCGACCCCTGGGACCCGGATGTGGCGGTGCAGGCCGCACGCAGCGGCATCCCTCAAAGCTTCATCGAAGCCGCTCGTCTTTCTCCGGTTTACAAGCTTGCAGTCGAATGGCGGCTCGCCCTTCCGCCGCATCCCGAGTTCCGCACGCTTCCGATGGTCTGGTACATTCCGCCGTTGAGTCCCCTGACCCGGGCCATGGGCAGTACAGGTGAAACTTTTGAGTTAGACTCGATGAGGATTCCGATACGTTATCTGGCCAACCTGCTTGCCGCAGGAGATGAAGTCCCGGTAAGGCTTGCTTTGTCACGGCTCTTGGCCCTCAGGGCCTACATGCGTTCGGTCAATGTCGACAAGGCCCCGGACACCGCCCCACTGGATGCGGTAGGGCTCACTGCCCAATCAGCCGAACAGATGTACCGGCTGCTTGCTATTGCCAAATACGATGAACGCTACGTCGTTCCAACGGCAGTGAAAGATGATCCGGCATGCCTGCATCTGGACCAGGGACGGGCCGCATTCCCCCTCAAAGGCGGGAGTTGAGAAATGGAGAAAGAAAAGCGGTTGGTCTGCGGCCTGGTCTCTCGCCTGATGGATTATCCCGGTGAGGACATAGTGAACTGGGCGGCCGGCATCGAGCAAACGGTCAAAGGGATACCCAACGGCTCAAAAGAACGCCTGTTGGACTTCCTCTCGTATCTTAAGAAAACGCCGCTTGTCGCCCTCCAGGAGGAATACACCCGGACTTTCGATCACAATCCGAGCCTCTGCCTCAATCTTACCTTCCACAAATGGGGAGATGACAAAAAGAGGAGTTTCGCTCTGGTGGAGTTAATAAGGACTTACAGGGATGCCGGCTACGAGGTGAGCGGCGTAGAACTGCCCGATTACCTTCCAATGGTTCTCGAATTTATCTCCGTCTGCCCCGATGACGCCATCTTTCCTCTATATGAAGAATATGGGGACCACCTTGCCCTAATGGTTTCCCGGCTGCGCGTCATGCAAAGTCCTTATGCGAAGCTCTTCGAAGTCCTCGATTCAGTCTGGAGGAGATGACCGATATGAGCGACTGGAATTCTTTGGCCTTCCTGGTCTTCCCATATGTCTCGCTTACGATTTTCGTGGTCGGCCACACCTTCCGCTACTTCACCGATGCCTACCGGTGGAACGCAAAGTCCAGCGAACTGCTCGAAAGGGAAAGCCTCAAATATTCCTCCGTTATTTTTCATTACGGAATCGTCTTCACCTTTATAGGCCATGCCGCAGGATTGCTCATCCCTCAAAGTCTTTACACCACATTGGGCATAAGCGGGGAAGCCCACACCCGCCTCGCGATCGCAGCAGGGGCGCTGATCGGAGTGGCGGCAGCGGCCGGAAGCCTGCTTCTCCTCCATCGGCGGGTCACCAAAAGGCGCGTGTTTGTGAACTCGACAAGAAAAGACCTGTTCACCCTGGGTATGCTGCTCTTTGTGACAGGCGTTGGTACGTACAATGTATTTTTCGGCCATTATTATGTGCTCGATACCGTTGCTCCGTGGATTCGCAGTATCGTCACGTTCAGGCCGGACTATACTCTCATGCGCGATGTCCCATTCATGTACAAGCTCCATATCCTTGCGGCGTTTGTGCTCTTTGCATTCTCTCCGTTCAGCCGCTTGATACACATCTGGAGCCTGCCCCTGCCCTATCTTTCGAGGAACTACATAATTTTCAGGAAACGGAGCGCAGATCTGCAATGAACGCCATAACCAGCGGGCTGCGAACGGCTGTCGCTGAACTCACACCCGGCTACTTCGCCATGGTGATGGCAACGGGGATTGTCTCAATATCCTCATGGCTTATGGGCATAAAGCCGGCCGCAGTAATCCTCTTCCGGCTCAATATCGCGCTTTATGCAATCCTTTGGCTTCTCCTGCTGGGCCGCATCATTTTCTATCCCCGGCACTTTCTGGCAGACCTTGGCGACCACAGCCGCGGAGCCGGGTATTTCACCACCGTGGCCGGCACCTGCATCCTGGGCACTCAGTTCGTGATCCTCGATCACGCCCTCACACCCGCCCTCCTGCTCCTGTCCCTGGGGGCTGTGCTTTGGATTTTCCTTATCTACGGAGTCTTTGCGCTGTTTACCGTAAGGGTGGACAAGCCGCCGTTCGAGAAGGGAATCAACGGGAGCTGGCTCATTGCCGTCGTCGGGACCCAATCTGTTTCCATCCTAAGTGGACTGCTCGTTTTCGAGCTATCCTTCCCCCATAACGGGATTGTGTTCTTTTCGCTTTGTATGTTTCTTCTAGGGTGCATGCTCTACATTCTCATTATCACGCTCATTTTTTACCGCTTCATGTTTTTCCAGTTCAGACCGGCGGACCTCAGCCATTCCTACTGGATCAACATGGGCGCGGTCGCCATCACTACTCTGGCAGGAACCGTGCTAATCGGGAACGCCCCCGCCTATTCCTTTTTGAATGCGTTGCTCCCTTTTATTTCCGGCTTTACGATCTTTTTCTGGGCCACCGCCACCTGGTGGATTCCCCTTCTCGTGGTGCTCGGGGTTTGGCGTTTCATCATTCACCGGGAGCAAATCTTCTACGACCCTCAGTACTGGAGCGTCGTTTTTCCCCTCGGGATGTACACGACCTGCACTCTGAGACTGGCGGGGGCCATGAAACTGGATTTCCTCAGCTTGATCTCGTGCTGCTTCCTCTTTGCGGCGCTTCTGGGTTGGACGCTTGTTTTTCTTGCGCTGCTCCATTCGCTTGCGGTTTCCTTACGCCGCCCATCCACCCCGGTTTGACCCGGCGCCCTGAATTGCCGCCTTCTGCTTTCAATCCAATTCATTTCCTGAGCGCCCGGGGCTTACAGGAGCTATGTGGCCGTGCTTCATGAGCCAATCGATATGAAACATCACGGCCTTCCGAGAGTAGCCGAAAAACGATGCGGCCTTCACTACAAGCTCTTCCATGACCGCCTCCTTTGCGCTCATCTGCTCCAGCAGGTACTCAGTGCATGCATTATCCATGAGAACATTCATGTCTTCGTAGATAATAGGCTGAAAGCCCTCGCTGTGTCGCTCTCGCCCATAGGGTGTCATGGCGACTTGTGCTTTGCCTTCCAGCCATGTTGTCGGATAATGGGAGTAAATCCTTTTAACTGCCGGTGTAAGAAGTAGCGGAGACTCTTGCGCCTTAAAATCCAAAGGGGCGGCCACGGCCCTTTTCTTCAGTTCATGCCACAGCTCTTCATACCGCGGAATAATGGCTTGCCAGTGGTAGCGCATGGCACGGGCACGCGCTCGAATCCCCATGTCCCGCCTCTTGCCGGGATTGGATGCGAGCTCGACTATCGCCTGCGCCAGCGCGCTCATATCAACCGCAATCTTCTGTGCCAGGTAGAAGCGGGCAGAGGACGGGTCCATCAGACCCATGGTTATGTCCCATGGGCTCTGATCCATGCTGCCGTAGGCAGGAATGAGAAAGCCGGTGGAGCTGTCTTCTACGAGTTCCTTATACCCATTGAAGTCCGAAGCTATGACGGGAAGACCGTGAGACATCGCTTCCAGAATTGTGATACCGAAAGTCTCCTGGTAATTATCCGACAAAGAGATGAATATGTCCGCTGCGCTATATAAAGTTGTTTTCCTTTCATAGGGGATATTGCCTTCGATGCGCACATAGTCCTGAATATGGAGGCGGTCTACCATACTGTGCACGAGTTCCAGGTCGGTACGTTTTCCGGCGCCCGCCAGAATCAGAGTGAATGGTGGAAGTTTACCCCGCGTGCAGAGCCACTGTATTATCTCGAGCAGAGGTGAGAGGTCCATTTTTTGGCGAGGCGAAAACCGGGCCAGCGAGAGCATGATACAGTGATGCGCAGGTATCCCCAATTCATCGCAACACTGCTGGCGGTCCCTTACCTGGAAGGCCCGGTCCGATATTCCCAGTGGGATTTGGACCATCTCCGGCGGCGCAGGGAGACTCCCTCCAAAAGACTCAACGAAGCCTTCCCTGATGATCGAGAATGCTTGAGTGAGCATTTCCCTGGCGCAGTTGCTGGAACACACTATACAGTCGTAGTGTTTGGGGTTTGCAAGAAGTATCTGTATGAATCGGGTTTGCATCCATGCTCCATCTAGGGAGTGAGTCACTCCGCTGATGGGCAGCGGCAATCCAAGGTGGTTGCGCAGTTCGATAAGGTAAGGCATGTGGTAGGTGAAATCGCCCTGGTGTATAAAATCCATGAGCATGTTCCCCACATGATCGACAAAATTTGCCTGAAGAGAGACCCTCACGCGATTTCGCAATTCAGTTGGCAGCAGGTTTTCAATTTGCGCCTGGAAGCGGACCCTGCTGTTTGTGTCCGGACAAAAGATGTGACAGCATTCGAGTGCGCCGTACTGGAGGAGAGCATAAAGGAACTCCTGATTGGCCACGGGCTTTCCCATCTTGTCCTGCCATAATGGGTCTTCAAGCAGAAAAGTATCTAAGCTGCCTAATTTCATATATCCTCATCCAAGGCATCCAAACCGCGTTGCCGTGTTGTATTCTGCTCGAAAAAACCTTGCGGCGCCCTGATTGCCTTTGGAATAAGATCTGCCGCATTTTTCAGAAGTGCCGCCCCCTCTTGTTCGCGTCCCATTTTGTGCAAACAACGGGCGCATTCGATATAGGGCGCCTCGTACTCCGGAAAGATATCGGCTGCCGCTTTGAAACTCTCGATTGCTTCCGTCGTCATGCCCTTGAACAAATATGCCTTGCCCAGGTGAATCAGGGATACTATGGAACGCGGGTTCCGCTCCACTGCTTTTTTCAACGTCCGGATCGGATCGGGGGAAGCGAAAGCCCCGAACAGGTAAGGCAAATAAAAAGATGGTTCCATCTCCATAGCTTCCTGGAACATCCTCCAGGCTTTCGATGGGTCTGATGGATCGCGTGCAACAATGCCGGCATGCAAAAGAAGTTCGTAACGCGTCGAACTCAGAAGCAGATGCCGGCCGGTCTTCTTAGCTCCCGCGCAGTCACTCAGACGCTCGAAGGTTTTTGCGGCCCTGCCTCCGGGTGGTTCACAGCCCTTTTTCCCGGCAGCAGTAATCCGGTCATCTCCACGCTCCTCGAACCGTTTAGCCGAAAGCAGGTTGCGGTAAAACTCTACCCTGTCTTTTCCACGCTCGAGGTAATTTCGCTCCCGCAGCACGTATTCCCTGGCGGAAGCAGACACGCTGTGTCTTGCGGAGGCGTCTGAGACAAGGTGATCGAGCGTGGCGATGAGTTGATCCGGCGTGTTGAACAAGAATGCCGTCCTGCCCTGTTTTGCAGATCGAAGGTATGGCCCGGTTGCCTGGAGAACGGGGACTACGCCGTGAGCCGCAAATTCGAGGAACTTGACGTCAGACCTCGATCGGTTGAACGCAGTGTCTTCAAGAGGCGCTATTCCTATATCCAGGTGTGAGACAAAACTGTAATAGTCGTCAACGGATCCCGTGGCAAACCGTCTCTTCCGATCTCCCGGCAGTGCCTCGAAAAGTTCCCAGATCGGGTCGGCGCACATGAGATAGAGACGCACATTGTCCCTGGACATTATCCAATGGATGAGGCGATCCGAAATCTTTGCCATATCGTGAAAATGACCTATGGAGCCACCCCAGCCGACTATCACTGTTTGCTCCGATTTTTGCAGCCTTTCCGGAGACGTTGCCAATACCTGGTTTGGGAAAACGCAACGCCTGCGATTGAGATAGCCGTATTTCATCTCCAGCTCCGGCGAACTGAACTGAAGCGCATCGCAGTAGTGGGCAAGCCTTTTTATTAACAACATATTATTCGACTGACTGTAGAAAGCCCGCATGGGATTGGCTGGGGGAAGGGCCTCCAGATCGTCGCAAAGTTCGTACACCGTGAGCTTCCCCTGGGCCTTCCTGTATCTTAAGACCGGCAGGAGGTCCGCATCGCAGATATTGTTCAGAACCAAAACGTCGGCATCGAGCATCAGCTCATGCCTCAAACGGTGGTAGTAGGTAAGATTGACTACATAAACACCCTCGCAATGAGCCATTCCCACACCAGGGGCAAAGGTCCTGTAGTAGAAATCTCCTGTTGTCTCATCCTGGGGACTGTCCACCTGCACGATCAGTAACGCGGAATCGCTCCGCAATTGGGGAATGGACATCTTGACCTCCGGTCTCGGGTCTTAATCGAGAAAGCAGTCCTGATTGTAACAGTATCCGGGCAATTATTCAGCACCTTCAGGGAGGGGCCGGGCAACCGGGGCGTATTTTTTTCAAAGCTGCGGTTTACCGCGCAAATACTCCACACCTCGCGGAGCGTCGAGTTCTTGCGCTATGTCAAACCGTTAATCCTCCTCGTAGAAAAAGATTTAAGTTTCCCGTCCGGTTTGTCGATTCATAAATCAAAGCGAACATGAACTTCGGAATGGGTTTTGGGACTGATTTGACAAGGAAGTTAAATTACACATCAAGGAGGACTAGTTATGGCAGGTATGGTAATAAACACAAACATGGACGCCCTTTCGATTGAGAACACTCTCTCAACCACGAATGCGGCTGTATCAACCTCACTCACAAAACTCTCTACAGGCCTGAGTATCAACTCGGCCGCAGATGACCCCGCCGGCTACGCAATCGCCAACGGGTTCAAGGCAAAAGTCGCCTCGATGCAGGTCGCCGCTCAGAACGCAAACCAGGCAACGTCGATGCTTCAAACGGCCGACGGCGCGTACAGCCAGGTCAACGACATTCTGGTGCAGATGAAATCTCTGGCCACCGAGGCATCATCCGGTCAGGAGAGCCCGTCCAACCTGAGTTCTTTGAATGGCGAGTTTTCGGATCTCCAGAATGAAATCGACCAGATCGCGGGCTCCACGCAGTATGGGTCAATTAACCTTATTGACGGCAATGCGACGGCATCGGCTGGGGTCACTTTTCAAATCGGCGCTACCAACGGGGCTGGCAACTATATGGTCGTCCAGTTCAGTGGTGCCACCACCGCCTGCTTGGGAGTGAGCGGCACGTCAAACCACGTCTCGATCGACTCGCTGGCAAGCGCTCAGGCGGCAATGACAGCCCTCGACTCCGCCCTTACCTCGGTCAACGCCTTCATGGGTACCGTCGGCGGCATGCAGAACCAGCTCCAGTACTCTATTAACAACATCACCACAACCATCCAGAACTACACGTCTTCAGAATCCACCATCGAGGATGTGGACATGGCGTCTGAAGTCAGCAACCTGACCAAGAACCAGATTCTGCAGCAGTCAGCAATGGCGATGCTTGCGCAGGCTAACGCCGAGCCGCAAAACGTACTCAAGCTGCTCCAAAGTGTTTAATCCTCAAAAGCCATTCCCCAGTTCGCGAAAGGCGGCCCATGTGGGCCGCCTTTTTTTGTGGGCTCGGGCATCAGGGCAGGTTGGATAAATCCATCCTTCGCCCGTTAACAGTAAGAGTGAAGTTCTTGAAGGTTGCGCTCGATTTGAACGAGCCGCCCTCCGGAATAATATACTTTGCCGCCATAAGCCTCGTGATAAGCGCATTAGCGCCTGTCTTCGCCAATTCAGGATCTTTTTCGGAGTCGCCGCGGAAAACATTTTCGGCGACAAGATATAAGAGCGCCTCTGAGACCGAAACATCCGCGCTTGCGTCGATACTGGCCAGAAGAACCAGGATATTTCGCGCCATATTTTTCCCAGGGCCGGTGAAGCTCAGCTTGGCCCTGCCGCTGAGATCTCCTTTGTTAGTCCTGACTGTTAAATGCTTTATTTCGAACTCCGGGGAATTTGCAAGCAGATCGACCAATATCTGAGTAAGCAGTTTTTCATTTTCCAGGTTGGCGTTCCCGGTCTGCTCGACAGCTTTTTTTCGCAACTCTGGGACAAGCTTTTGAAAGCGGGAAAGGACCTCCGCGTCCATCTTCCGCGCCTCGAACTCCATCGCGAAAGGCCCCAGTTCCATGTCTTTTGCTATGAGTTTTTCAAAACTGAGCCGAAGGGCGCCGTTAATGGTCTCTCCGGAAACCCCGGACTCAGCCTTAAGTTCAAACGAGGTCAGATTGAAGGAGGTATCCTCTTTCTGCATACTCTCGATGTTGCCGATCGAAAAGGCAGCCGATCCAACCGATATCCCCTTTATACCGGGATGCGAGTTAAAATCGCCCTGAATATCTTTTACCCGCAGCAGCTCATCTTGTTTTGTCACCTGCAAGGATGGACAGCTGTAAGAGCCGGCGGCTTCCCCAAGCTGCAAGTCGAATTTGCATTGGGCGATGAAGCCTCTCCATTCCACCTCCACCTGTCCGCCCTTTTCGTCAGGGAACTTTTTTTGGAAGGAGGGAACATCGAGATATGACTCTCCGCTGCCATCGATAGAAAGCACTGTCAGGATCTCGGAATTTTCAAGCTCGGGTATTTTTTCCAGTACCTTTTTCAGGGATTCTCCGGAATCACCCGGCGCCAGCCGCGTTCGGATTACGGCGAGCACAGGCCGCAGGCTCCTTTTCATGTGCGGGTTTTCCAAAAAGACAAAAGGCCCATGATAGATGTGATTGATGATGCTGAATTTGATCGAATTCCCGCTCTCGGGCAGGATTAAGGTAAACGTGGTCAGTGCCTTGGAGCTGAAAAGGCCGCGTTCGTAGCTCTTAATCGAGGCCTCCATGTAGTTTGAGCTATTGATTTGCGCGATCAGCAGATCGTGTTGATTTCGAGCCTTTCCCCCTATCCAGTAACTGGCGGCCCCATAGGCCACAACGAGCGCCAAACATACGAACAAGAAAATTCTCAAATTCTTTTTCATAAGCTTCCTTTCCTGTTGGCAACGTTATTCAATAGCTTAAGTCAAAACGTAAAGAAATCAAAATTGGATGAAATTTCAAAACCGTATATAATTCCGATATCTTCGGTCTTCTTTGAACGCAACTTGGCGTAAGGCGTGCGGAATACGTGGAAATAGCAACGGAAGGACAAAAGAATGCCCGGAAAGGTGAGCCAGACTAACGCAGAGGCCAGGCAAAATCGAGAACAGCGGGAGAAAAGTTACAGGGAGAAAGCGCTTAAGTTGTTTGCCTGGATTTGTGCGCGATGTGGGCGTGAGTTTTCAGGAAAGAGGCTGCGAGAACTCACCGTGCACCACAAGGACCACAACCATGACAACAATCCTCCTGACGGCGGCAACTGGGAATTGCTGTGCCTTTTCTGCCATGATAACGAGCACTCGCGGGGGCTGAACTCCGAGTACTATGATGAAGTTTCGCCGGGTGAAAGCTCGGATACCGCAACGACCTTCAAGCCTTTTGCGGGTCTGGAAGCCCTGCTCAAAAAAGACGGATAACTCGCTGGCGCTCCGAGGTTCCATATCGGAAACCGTCAGAGTCGCATCGGGAGTTTCCGGATGGACCCTATGTATTGTTTTATGCGGGTCTATCCGATAATGGACGCCCCCATTCGAGGGAAATTGTGGAGAAAATTCTCATTATCCAATTAACGCGCATGGGCGACAGCATACAGACATTGCCTGTGCTCAAACTCTTGAAGCGGCAGAGGAGCGGGAGCAATGTCACGTTACTCTGTGTAAAAGAGTTCAGCGGAATTTTTTCCCGCACGCCGTATTTCGACCGCCTCGTGGCTCTTCCCGCGATCGATGTCGCCCCGATGAGGAGCAAAGTGCCCTTTCAGAGGCTGAGCGATTACCCGGAACTTCTCGAAGAATACGACTCCGTCATTAACCTTACGCACAACTGGGTCGGCGGTTTTTTCTGCGGCAATGTATGCGGAAGATCCAAATCCGGCCTGGTAAATTCTGATAATCCAGTAGGACGGGTTAAATTTGATCAGGCAAAATACCTGTTTGCCTCGCAAAAATGCAGGATAGAGAACCTTTTCAACATTGTCGATATGCACTCGGCAATGGCGGGGCTCTGCCCGGAACCCATCCAGGGCTATATGCACATTAATGAGAATGAAGTCAGGGACGGCCATACTCTGCTGCTCCAAAACGGCCTCAGGAACAAAGGAAGGCTGATTGCCTTGCAACCGGGAGCAAACATGGTTCACAGGGCTTGGCCGCCTGAGCGTTTCGCTGACCTCGCCAACCGGCTCCTTCGACACCGCGAAATTGAAATCGTGCTGCTGGGCGTCGGGGGCGAACAAGAACTCGCACGAGCGATGCAAAGCCACCTGGAATTCCCCGTGATCGATCTCGTGGGCAAGACCGGTATATCCGAACTGCTGGGCGTTCTCAAACAATGCTCCCTTCTTGTCAGCAACGATACGGGGACAATCCACATGGCCGCGGCGGCAGGGGTGGGAACGGTCGGGCTCTTTTTCTCGACAGCCTATTTTGCGGAGACTGCGCCCTACGGGGTGGGACATGCTGTTTTGCAGTCCGAACTGCCTTGCTCGCCTTGTCACTTCGACCAGATGTGCGATAATCCGATCTGCCGGGATGCGATCACCGTTGATGCGGTGGAAGCCGTCGTAGAGAAAATGCTGGGATACCGCCCTTCATGGGAGGCCTGTTCCCCCGGTCTATCTGTATATATTTCCAATTTTACCCCCGGCGGGCCGCTTCTGTATGCTCCGGCCGAACCCAGGTCCGCATCGGAGTGCTTCCTGAGGGGCCTTGTATGCCGGCTGTTATGGGGCACAGCGCTCGGCTTTGCCCGAAATGAGTCAGCCCTGGCGGGCAGCCTTTTGGGGCTCTATCGGCCTGACGCTGTCCTGGCACAGCTGCGGGATCTGTCCGAGAGGAACAGCGCATTCATCAACCGGTATTCGCAAGCCGCCAGACTCCTTGAACAGGCCGCCAGGGTGTATGCCGGTCCCCCGTCGGGCATGGGGCAGCTCGTTTCCATCAATGACACTCTCAATACGATAGAAGCAGTCGTCCTCTCCTCGGAAGAATCGATACTTAAATACTACCACATGCTCCAAATGGCCGACCTGGATTGTAATAGGCCCCCTGAGATAGTTCGAGCCATGAGCGACGCTTATGCCCGGTTGATTTCCATAGTGGAGTCCTTCGGAGGCAGCATCGAGCGGCTCAGATCGGCGCTCGGTGGCTGATAACCCTTAACATTCAAACACATGGACAGTCTTAACGATCCGGGGCATCGCCTTAATGTAAATCATAGACCGCAGCCCCGACTGTCCTTTGCCCTGACAAGAGAGCGCGCGCGATGAGACTGCTGATTACAGGTCCTTTAGCCGGAGGATCACTTCCTGTAGCCAGAGCTACTGCGTCCGCTTTCACCAGTATGGGTTATGAATCGGTCTTCATCGACTATTCACCATTCGCAGATGAGTTCCGAATGGCCATGGCTTCCGGAAACGGCCATCAGAAAATGGCGTTTGTCGAGTCCCTTGAGAGGGTGCTGATCGATCAGATCAATAAGGACAAGCCTGATATTTTACTCGGGATCGCCCAGTCGCCCCTCTTCAATGAACGCCTTATGGATAACCTGCGAAAATTCGGTATCATTACACTATATTGGTTTGTGGAGGATTTCAGGGTCCTGACGTATTGGAAACGGATTGCTCCCCACTTTGACATCTTTTTTTCCATTCAAACAGGGGCCTTCGTGAAGGCGTTGGCTGAGGCCGGAGCCACTAACCATTATTATCTTCCTGTTGCTTTCGACAATAATCTTGATGAATTTCCGGTCCAGTCAGGCACTCGGATGCCGATCTCCTTTATGGGCGCCCCCTACCCCAACCGCATCAGGGTATTCGAAACCCTGGCCCCCTATAATTTGAAAATATACGGTGAGGGATGGGACAGCCGCCCTGTCCCCGGCATAACCGAAGGCAGCCGATGGATAAGTGAATCTGAGGTCCGCTCTATCTACAGAAATACGGAAATAAACCTCAACCTTCACTCCTCGATGGACCGGTACGCCATCGGAGGCGATTTCGTAAATCCGAGGACGTTCGAACTTGCAGGCATGGGTTGTTTTCAGCTCTGCGACCGCCGGGAGCTTCTCCCGCCCCTCTATTCCGAAGATGAAGTGGTCCAGTTCGGCGATGAAGCAGAGCTTATCGAAAAGATCGAGTACTACATGAAACATGAGGGCGAGCGGAAAAAGGTTGCTAGAAACGCTCAAAGAAGGACCCTGAAGCATCATCTATACGAACACAGGGTGGTGGAGATCATGAATGCGGTGCACAATTTGTCCCGCTGAAGGCCTCCCGATAACGCCCCGTATCGCGAGTGGGCGGGCGGGCTGTCGAGAATAAGCGGCCGGCCTCCGCGTTGCGCTCACATGTCGCTACGGGAGGCCGGGCAAAGCGAGACCTTTACACCTCCGTAACTTCACTTTATGACGCGCTTAACATTTGGCTTGCCTTCAAATAACGTAGTTTTGACAATAATATGGATTACAACCTGGTTGACGCTGCACTAGCTTTGCAGTTCGTGCGGCGTTGTTTCTATATGCCCTTCGTGGGATAGCGCGGTCTCTGAAGGCTCTATTATTATGCTGGCCTTGTATAAGTTCTCCAGGTTTGCAATCTCGGCCCGCTTGCGGTTTAAAAGATAGCTGGCGGCATCGGCGGGCAGCACTGCTTTTAAAACAGCGGGTCTCTTTTGCATGAGGGTGGTCCAGATTTTGCGGAAATAGTCAAGGGCCGTTGCCTCTGCTGAACGCACAAGTCCGCTTCCCTGGCAGACCGGGCATTCTCTATAGGAGCTGCGTAGTATGTTGAGTCCAAGGTGCTGGCGCGACAACTCGAGCAGGCCGAACTTTGAGATTCGCCCTACGCTGATCTTAGCCTTGTCCTTTTTGATCTCCTCTTTGAGCCGGCGCTCGACTTCACGCGCATGCCTCTGGTCCCGCATGTCAATGAAATCGATCACTACAAGCCCGCCAAGATCGCGCAGCCTCAACTGACGAGGTATTTCGACCGCCGCTTCGAGATTGACCTTGTATGCCATTTCCTCAACGGCCCCTTCAGCGCTGGTGCGGCCTGAGTTAACATCGATCGACACAAGCGCCTCGGTGGGATCGAAAAGCAGGTAGCCTCCGGACTTAAGCATCGCCTTTTTGCGAAATATCTGTGCGATCTGCTCTTCAAGATTATATTTGGAGTAAATCGGTCCTTCTTCTTTATAAAGTCTGACCTGCTTTTGGTTTCTGGGGCTGATGATCCCCAGAAATTCTTTCACCCTTCTGTAAACCTCCCTGTCATCGACAAGGATGCTTTTGAGCCCGGCCGCGAAATAGTCGCGAATTACCCGAATCGCAAGGTCCTGCTCCTTGTAGATGAGGGAAGGGGCGGGCGACTCCTGCACCTTCTTTTTTATTTCCCCCCAAATTTTTACGAGGTGGTCCAGGTCTTTTATGACTTCGCGTTTGGTGCGGCTTTCGGCGGCGGTCCTCAGGATCACCCCGAACTCATCGGGGACCTTGAGACTCCTGGCAAGCTCTTTCATCCGCTCCCGCCTGTCTCCGTTTTCGATCTTTCGGGAAACCCCGCGCTGGTCCTGACCGGGCATCAGCACTATGTCCCGCCCGGCAAGAGAGACATAGCTGGTTAGCAGCGCTCCCTTGGAGCCCAGTTCCTCCTTGACCACCTGAACCAGGACTTCCTGCCCCTGATGGATCACGTCCTGGATTCTGGCATCATCCTTGACGTCTGAGTTGTAATACTCGGGATGGATTTCAGGGAATGGAAGAAACCCGTTGCGCTCGGTCCCGTAATTTACGAAGGCGGCCTGAAGACTGGACTGAATATGGATTATTATGCCTTTGTAGAGATTTCCAACAACCTTGCCGCGTGTCGCCGTTTCTATGAAAAAGTGTTCGAGAGTGTGGCCTTCTATTACCGCTATCCGAAGCTCTTCCGGATGGGCCGCATTAATAATCATGGTTTGATATGACATTTCGATGCCTTGCCGTTTCTTTTGCCCGAGGTCCGGGATTCGAGATGTTGTTTTGCCTGATAGACGAATGTTCGCAGCGCGATATCCCGGTTGGGCTGAATTCCCCCATCATATGGCACATTGATGTAGGGCATAAGCATTTTGTTTAACAGCGGCTTGAGAACGGCCGTACAGACTGCGCTGGGCATGCAGGTGAAGGGATATACGTTTGCAACGCCGTTGTATCCTTCGCGTAACTGCTCCATCGCCGCCCCGATGCTCAGGGCCGATTCGGTCCCAATATCAAAGCTGAAGAGCCGATCCCTATCAAGCCGCTTCTCGAGTACCGCTATCCCGTGATCTTTGTGAATGTCGATGTGTTTGAGCGCCCGCCTGTAAACCTGGCGCTGGCGCACCAGTTGATAATATTTCTGGATCTGTGTGGGGATCCAATTGTTCAGGATACCCCTTAGCGATTCAAAATCCCGTTTCAGCAGGGCCAGCTTCATGTGGCGTTCATGCTCCCTGGCCATGTCGTAGGTGATGTAGTTTATCCACTCGCCCACCGAAGCCACCACGACTTCGGCGCCGAACTGCTCGAGCACCCTTACTATGTGCTGATTGGATTCATGATGCGTGCGGACGTAAATCTCCCCGATGATCCCGATCAGCGGACGCCTTGGCTGCCGGGTGTCGATGAACGTCTTGGCCGTGGAGGCTGTATCCTCTACAATATCAAAAAGCCTTTTGAATTCGAGCGACGCTCCGTTTTGTTCGACCTCGGCAACCGTCGCCCAAAGCGCTTTTTCCATAAAGGAATCCGTCAGGCCGGGGCGAAGCTCGTATGGTCTCACGCGCCATACGATGCGGTCAAATATATCCGATATAATTACGCTCACATAACACAGTTTCCTGAATATTGCGGAGGCTTCCGCAGGCATGATGCCTGCTGCCGAATAGGAGTTTCGGGTCGAAAGATAGGTAATCGGCACGTCCCGAAACTCCTCGAACCTGTCCAAAACAAGGCGCTGCATCTTATTATACATACCGAACCGGCACGGACCGTCAGCCTCGGGTAAAAAATATACGTAGTTATCCGCTGAAAAAGCAGATCCGAGTCTTTCTTTTTCTCCACGCAGAAAATAGAGGATGTCGCCCAGCGTTATCTGGCAGGGGAAACACTCCTTGCCGGATGTAAATTCCTTTCCGAGGGCCAGACCCTTATAAGTTTCCAAAAGCAGGGCGTTTACCCCAACAGCATGGAAAGAGGCAGCAAGCAACCGGGATGCAAAGGGGGCCATTTCCGGGACGAGGAGGGTCTTGCCGGTTACGTCAAACTGTCTAACCTCTTCGTGGAAGCGTCCAAAATGCTGCTTGCCGGAAACTGTCATTTATGTACATCCTCGCTTTGCGTCTTCTCGTGAACCAATACCTATCCCACCTCCGCCAGTGAGTCCGGTTCATCCGGGTCGAGTTTTGCAGCCATCCGCTTTTCCTGAAGGTTCTTTACCACGTTGCGGTAGGCCTCCACACGGGTCAGCATGCCGGCTACGGCGCTGTGTTCGTCCAACTCGAGGATGAGGGAGGGCTTTCCCCTGAGCAGGTGACGGTAAAAATGCTCGATGAAGGAATCCGCCCCGCAACTGAAATTGGTAAGATGTACGCCATACCAGTTTGGGGTGCGAAGGGTCCTTTTTGCCGTCCTGATGATTCTGGCGCCAAGTCCCCAGAACATGCGCTTGAAATCGCTCATGTCTTCGGAATCCGAGCTCACCAGGTCCATCGGCAGCGCCTTGATGCCGAGCTTTGCGAGTTGCTTTCCGAACTGGAGGTTGAGCCGGTCGTCATACAGGTTGTATGGACGCCCGGTGACGATCCAGACGGGCTGCGCCGGATCGATGTGCGCTATTATCTCATTGCCTGTCTCAATTAGCCTGCGGTTAAATTCCATCTGTCTTGCCAACGCTTTGAAGATCGCCCCTTGCAGTTGGCTCCTCCTCGGTTTCAAACCGGGCGCAAAGGCATTTTCGAAGACATAGGCCAGATTTGCCGGGTCCTCCTTCAAATAGATCGTAGGCCGAATGATCCTGCTGTCGGGAATGTTCAGCGCAGATCTGCACATGTATTGCGAGCTCTGAACCAGCGGACAAAAATATCCGACTTCGTCGGGCTGCGGGACAGGTGCGTTCACTACATTGGGCAGGAACAGGTATTCGGCCAGGTCCATAAGGTAACGAACATGGCCGTGGAAAACCTTGACAGGAAAGCAGACCTCGGAGACCACATTTTCCACCCCAAGGAAAGCCAGCTTGTTGGTGGTTTTCGGGCTTAGCAATACCGGAAATCCAAGTTCGGAAAAAAGGTGAGCCCAGAAAACGCCCCACTCGAGCGAGTGCAAGGCAAGAGGAATGCCGATGACCGGCTTGGCCTGACGGCCGGCTTCGGCTTCGGTAATCAGATTTCCCGCCTCCATCAGTGCCTGCTCGAAAAGAGTCTGTCTAACCTGAAAGTAGTCAGTCTCACGGCCTCCTTCGGCCCGGGTTTCGTAGCGGCCGCAGTCACCTCCCCACACGCTCTTTCGTTCTCCGAAATTATAGACCTTGAGCTTGCACTCGTTATGGCACTTTTTGTCCACATGGCAGACGCTCTCGGTAAAATTCACTTTCATTGAAGCGAGTTGGTCGAGATCGCGCCTCCGGTATTCTACTCCCTGTTTTTTGAAAAGCTCCATCACAGACAGGGCGGCGCCGAACGCCCCCATGACTTCACGATGTCTTGGGACCAACACCTCGCGTTTGAGCACCTTCTCGAAGGCCGCAACGATTCCCCTGTTCAACGAAGGGCCGCCCAGGAACATGATCCGCTTTCCGACGTACCTGTTTTCCACTACCCTGTTCAAGTAATTGTGGACGATTGCATAACAAAGCCCTGCTATGAGATCCGGCCGCTCACCCCCTTTCTGCAGATAGCTCTCGAGGTCGGATTCCATGAATACCGTGCACCGCTCTGCAAGATGGATCGGACTGATCGAGGAAAGAGCAACTTCCTGGAATTCTCCGACAATGTTGATCTTCATCTTGTTGGCAAGCTCGTGCAAAAAGCTGCCCGTGCCGGCTGCACAGACCTTATTCATATCGAAATCAAGGGGGTGGGTGTTTTCTATCATGATGTATTTTGAGTCCTGCCCGCCGATTTCGAATATGGTGTCCACTTCGGGGTCGATTTCAACCGCACCCCGGGCGTGCGCAGTAATCTCGTCAATGATAAGGTCCGCGCCGAGAAAATCTCCGACTACGTTGCGGCCCGATCCGGTTGTGGAGATTGCCATGAGCTTTATCTTCTCACCGACATTTTCCTGCAGTGTGCGCAGAAGCCGCTGGGTAACCTCGATAGGTTTTCCCTGCGTGGGCACGTAGCACTTGTGCAGGATTTGAGCTTTCCCGTCTATCAACGCATATTTTGTCGTAGTCGAGCCTATATCGACCCCCAGGAATACCTCCACCGGTTCACCCTTTTTCTTTGCCCACGGCTTCAGACCGTTTTCCGGGTCAAAGCGGGTCAACGAAAGTTCCAGGCGTTCGGCCCTCGGGAAGTTGTACACCGACTGAGAATCCGCCCGCACAAGGATCGAGGGGTCCACCTCATTTTGACATTTTTGCCTCTGGGCCTGGATGGCCGCGCCAAGAGCGCCGATCGAAGTATGGTGAGCCGGAACTATCAGCGAGGGGAAATAATGTTTGAAAGCCTGGACCTGGAGTTGGTTGGAGGCCATGCCGCCGATAAAAATGATCGGATCTGAGAGCTGCCGGTTTCCGATTATGGTGCTAATGTAATTGGCGGCGTTGCCGAAATGCAGGCCGGCTATGATATTGGGCAGACTCTCCCCCTTGTTCTGGAGGTGGATCATGTCCGATTTTGTAAAAACCGTGCAACGGCAGGCCACAGGAGCAGGGTAGGTGCTCTTCAGACCCAGTTCGATAAAGTCGCCAAGGGTCTGCTGCAGCTTTTCCTGGTCCATCGTAAAATCCGGCCCGTAAATCGACTGAGCGAGCCTTTCGGCCTGCTGGTCAATGAAAGAACCTGTTCCCGACGCGCATGGGCCGTTCATGTTGAAAGACTCCAACCGCCATTGGTCCCCGCTGTGCGCCAACTGGAAGACCGCCGCATCCTGGCCTCCCACCGTAATGATCGCGCGCACGCCGGGCGCCACATGGATAGCGCCCACCACCTGAGCGATCGTTTCTACTTCGAATGGCGCATGGAGCTTTTCGGCAAGCAGCTCTCCGTGAACTCCCGTAAAGCTAACCGATCTGAGCACGCCGGAATTCTCACCGCTGATTCGCAGCAGGATATTTTCCAAAAGCTTGCGGGTTTCTTCGTAGATGAGGCCAAAATGTCTTAGATATGGAGTTTCAAAGACGACTCTACGATTTTCGTCCAGAATGACGCAGTTGATGCTGACCGATCCGATGTCAACCCCAACATCATAATTCATTATTGTAACCTCTCGATTAACCGGCTTTTTTGCGCTGGAACTGATGTCTGGGCAAAACTCTGTCTAATATAGTTAGTTAAACTCTGTCTAATATAGTTAGTTAGATCGATTTGTTCAATCACAAGATTACCATCTTGGAGAGACTCTTGGTAAGAAGTCGGACCAATTCGCGGAGACCTTCCCTTTTCAGCGAAGATATCAGCAGGACGGGGAGTCCGAGTTCACGGTAACTTTTCTCGATCTTGGCCAGGTCCTTCGCGTCTTTTACCAGGTCGGTCTTGTTCAAAACGATTATGCGCGGTTTTTTCCGCAGCTCTTCCGAGTAGCTCTCAAGCTCATGTTCGATCTGTTTGAACGGCTCCAGGGGGTTGTCCGGAACCACTCGCGACAGGTCGATCACGTGAACCAGCAGCCGGGTCCTCTCGATGTGTTTCAAAAACCGGACTCCCAGCCCGGCGCCCTCGTGGGCGCCCACGATAAGCCCCGGCACATCGGCCATCACAAACGGGGGCGCATCGTCGTACTGCACGACTCCAAGATTAGGCGTAAGAGTGGTAAACGGGTAGTCCGCTATTTTGGGCCGTGCCGCAGAGACAGCGGAAACCAGGGTAGATTTTCCAGCGTTTGGAAGCCCTACCAAACCAACGTCGGCAATGAGTTTGAGCTCAAGTTTCAGGTTGAGCTCCTCGCCGGGCTGGCCCTCCTGGGCGAAACGAGGCGTCCGGTGAGTCGAACTGACGAAATGGGAGTTTCCCTTCCCGCCTCTTCCCCCTTTTGCCGCTATCCATCTCTGTCCAGCTTCGGTCAGGTCGGAAAGGATTTCGCCCGTGAGCGGGTCCTTTGCCATCGTGCCAACCGGCACTTCCACAACGAGGTCCTCGCCGCTTCGTCCCTGCCGGTTCTGGCCCGCGCCGTTCCTTCCAGGCTCGGCCCTGAAAAGGTTTCGATATCGAAAGTCAAGTAGGCTGTGTTTTCGTTGCGAGGCCTCCACAACAACGCTGCCCCCTTCGCCGCCGCCGCCCCCATCCGGTCCGCCTCGAGGCACATACTTCTCTCGCCTGAAACTAACGCAGCCGTTGCCGCCTTTTCCGGCCACAACCGTGATTGTCACCTCATCAATGAATTTCATCTCATTATAAAGTTAAGTTATCCCCGGGCAAGGCCGGGAGGTTAACTTTGTGATTATTAATCCCGGTGTCGCGATTAGTCACATTGTCTCCGGCTCAATTCAAAACACAACTCCCCTCTCACCGTGGGGTGGAGGGGAGCACATTGACCTGGTGCAGGGAGCAAAAGCTTCCCGTTTCACACTACTGCCGGGCTTCGATTGGATAGACGCTGATTTTCTGGCGCGTCTTGTCCTTGTGTTCGAAAGTAACCAAGCCGTCGGCAAGCGCGAAAAGAGTATAGTCCCTGCCCATCCCGACATGGTTTCCGGGATGAAAATGTGTGCCCAGTTGGCGAACTATGATATTGCCGGCGCGCACGAATTCACCGCCGAATTTCTTTACGCCCCTGCGCTGTCCGGCGCTGTCGCGACCATTTCGGGAACTTCCGCCCGCTTTTTTATGTGCCATTATTTTCCTCCAAAAACTCAAAGCCGCCGCGATTGAGTCTGAAATCGCGCCGGTGCTAGCCGATATTTTCCACGCGCATAGCCGTGTAGGCCTGTCTGTGTCCCTGTCTTTTCCGGTAATCTTTGCGGCGTTTGTGCTTGAAGATCACTATTTTGGGCGAGCGCCCCTGCCCGATGATAGTGGCCTGAACCCTAACGCCTTCCACAAAAGGCTGGCCAACCCGCAACTGATCACCCTCGGAGAAAAGGAGCACCTCATCGATGGTGACGCTTTCCCCGACCTGGCCGGAAATCTTTTCCACTTTGACTACATGCCCGGGCCGGGCTTCATATTGTCTCCCCCCGGACCTGAAGATGGCGTACATAGGTTCAAATCCTCCTGGACTGCAACTGGTTATATTTTCCCAATATAAGACTTGTGGATAAAAAAAGCGGCCCTCTGCTGGCCGCTCATCAAAGGCTGAACGCCCGTAGCTACATTGTGGCGTAGATTCCCTGTTTAAGGATCATTTCCTGGTATTCCTTGAGCCGGTCACATTTATCCAAACATTTGTTCTTATCCTCGTTGGCTCGATCACAGTTTATGCACGGGCTTTTTACCATTACGACGCCTCCTCTATGGGAAAATATTTGGAATTGCTCTTTATATTTGAACTGGAAGCGTTATGTCAAGTTATTTCTGAAAAATTGGCGTCTGAGACGATCAGACCGGCTCAAACGAGATGGGTTTTTCAATCTGCCAGCACGGGCTCGCGCAGCAGCATACCAACTGCCTCTGCGGCAGTGGCTGCAAGCTGGGGATGCGTTTGGCTAAGGGCTTCGATCTGCCGAAGGTGGTCAGCCGTGCGCAGTATAATCATTGCAAGGTCTCCTTCATCCATTCCGGAAATCTCGCGAACCTGTTCCCACGAAAGACCCTGCGCCCAATGGTAAACAGTGACAACCGTCCAGAACGGAAGCGGCGGGGTTTCGAAGCCTTCGGTCTGCAAGCGTTCCCTGAGACGCTGGAGGGTTTTCAACATCTGGAAAAAAGGCTTGGCCAGATCGGGATATTTCCAGATAAAAGAGGCCAGTTGCACGTCCCCTTGTTTGTCGCGGTCAGTCACAAAAGGAGCGATGAGCGCAGCTAACAGATCGGGTTTATTTCGCGGAAATACGTTTTTGCGGATCCCCTCGGAGATGAGCAGCGGCTGGTCGAGCCGGAGTTTGGAGGCCCACATCCCGTCGCGGGTCAACTTCCCATCTTCCTGCACATATCCTTCGGCCTGAAGCAGCCGGTAGTATTTGATAAACGACCTCCAGAGCTGCTCCTGGGTTGAATCCACCTTCGCAAATAGTTGAAGGTGCCGCCTTATGGCCGCAGAGAACGGATGAGCCGTTTCTTTCTGACAGGGACCGAAAAGGGAGCATTGTTCGCATGGATAGGAATGCAGTCTTTGGGCCGCTGCGGCCAGATCTCTGGATGCAAGGTCGGGGGGGGGCGCCCCGGCGGGTCCATCGGGCTCTACGGGGCTGAACTCGCCCTCAACGGCGCGCGCAATCAGGTTCTCCCATTCTCCCTGCTCTTCGAGGTCGGGAAAAGAGTCAAACAAAACACTCAAGTCACGGAGACGCTGAAACGCAACCCGGTGAGTCCGGATGCGCCGGCGCCGCATTCGGATCGGATAGGCCAGCCGGACGGCTTCCACGTTGCTGTATTCAAAATCGGGCCAGGCTACGCAAATATAAGGGGTCCCTCTCTGGCTGATAAAGACGCGGCCCGGAGCGAGTTGATCGACGATTTTTCTGTACTCGGGTCTTCGCTTGAGCGATCTGCGCATTTTCCGCAATTGCACAATGCCGATTGAGTACCTTGACCGTATTTCGAATAGCTCATCCAAAGATCCGCAGCCCATTTGCTCTCGATATTGCTCGAGTTCAGCCCGAACCGCCTCGAGCTTCTTCATCGATCGTTTGTCGCGGCTCAGGTTCTGGAAAGTGGACAGAGAGACCATGAAGAGGTCTCGAATCTCCTCGGGGTTGTGAGACAGCAGCAGGTTCAAAACCATCGAGAAATTAACGCGAATCTGGCTCTGGATCGGGTCGGGGGACGATTTTAACAGATCGTTTATAAGCCTGGGGTCCTGGTGGGGGCCGGGAACTATGAGCACAAACCCGATTTCATCCATCCCACGGCGTCCAGCCCTGCCGGTCATCTGCAACAGTTCGGTTGCGCTAAGCGCTGCGAATTCCTTACCGTTGAACCGGTCGCTTTGAAAAATAACCACCGTGCGCGCCGGGAAATTGACTCCAGCGGCGATTGTTGAAGTCGAGAAGATGGCATCCAGGTGTCCTGCCTGCATCATCTTTTCCAAAAACAGCTTCCAGTGTGGAAGCTGCCCGCCGTGATGGGAACCGACCCGGCAGCTCTTTAGGGTCGATAGGTGCTGATGTGTCTTGAGAAAAGGATATTCATCGAGCAGCTCTGCGAGCACCTCCCGAAACTGGGGACTTTCCTGCCTGCTCGCCCCTTGAGCTGGCCTGCAGAATTCGACCGCCCTGTCGCAGTCGGCCCTCGATTTCAGAAAGAATATGGCCGGCAGCAGGTTGGCGTTTCGGAGCGCATCGAGGATTCTCGGGATCTCGGGCAGTTCGGAGCGCGGAAGCGATCTGGGGTCGATTTTTTCAATTCCCGGGAGCAAACCACGGCGCGTCGCCAGAGGCGCAAGCTCTCCACCAGGGAAAAGGAATAGCGGGTAAAGCGGGACGGGACGCTCGTATGCCGCCACCCATTCGCATTCGGAACTGCGCATCCAGGTGAGCCAGTTGCAGATTTCACCGCCATTGAGTATTGTAGCGGAAAGCAGCAGGAGCCGAACACGCGGAGGAAGATAAATGAGCACTTCCTCCCACACGACGCCCCTGTCGACATCGCCGAGGTAGTGGGCCTCGTCGAGAACCACCAGGTCCATGTCGATGTCCTCTCCCCGGTGCATTATGTCATACAACTGGTTGCGCAGGATTTCGGTGGTGCCGACGATTACCGGGGCAAGTGGATTTTCTTTCCTGTCTCCGGTGAGAATCCCGACGTTTTCCCGGCCGAAGATTTCGCGGAATTCCTGATACTTCGCATTTGACAGGGCCTTAAGCGGCGATGCGTACCAGCTTTTCCCTCCCCTGTGAAAAATCTTGTCAATGGCTTCAACTGCGATATATGTTTTTCCGGCGCCTGTTGGGGCCGTAACAAGCACGTCTCGTGCTTCGATTGCGCCAAGAGCCTTGAGCTGGAAAGGGTCCGGCACGAAAGGGGCAGGCTCCGGGGTCCGTATTCGCTCCAGCACCGGGCTAAGGCTTCTGTGGATCTTATGAATGTAGGGACCTATGGAGGCCCTCACAGACGATGGGTGTCCGTGCTGTCTGGCACGACCTCGCTTACGGCCGGAATTGTTCATTCGCGGGAAGATTGTCAAAAAACCACCTCTGATGTAGAAGATTCAAAAACCGTGGAATGTGCTCATCTGGCTGTTATAAAAAGGAGCTTCAATATGAGCGGTTCTTCACAAGAAAAGATAATCACTCACGCCCGGGCGCAGTCGACAAGTACCGCTACTCCCTACCACATAACGAGTCTGCGTGTCCCGTTTTTTGAGGTCGATATGGGTCAGGCGGTCTATCACGGCAATTATTATCACTTCTTCGAGCTGGGGCGTGAAGATTTCTTGAGAAAAATCGGCTTCCCTTACCGTGAATTCTTGAACCGGCAGCTTCATCTCACTATCATCGAATCACGTTGCAAGTACCGCAAAGCTCTGCGCTATGATGATGAAATCGAAATACATACCGGGATAACCTCACTGAGTAGACGAAATCTTTCATTTTCTCAACTCATTTACAGACCGGCGGAGGCCTCGGCAAACCGCGAAACGAAAAGCTCCGGATTGGAACTATGCACACAGATCCAATCAAACATGATTTGCCTGCGTTTCACGGGCCAGACGACCCATTTGCCCGAAGATTTCCGGCTGGCCGTTGAAGCTATGCGAAAAAGGCCTCCCGCTTCCGCCCCGTCTTGCGGAACGTAGAGATTGAGCGGTCGGCCACCGTGCTACGTGCCTACATGTCGCTACGGCAGGCCGGGCAACCCAACTTCACGAAGTGAAGTTGGGCAAAGCCCCGCGAAGCGAGACCTTTACACCATTGTAGCTTGACTTTCTGATGCGCTTAACATTTGGCTTGCCATCAAACGCACCACGTTTAATGCTTGTCCGTTTTGCATGGCTGTGCGCACTGTCGCCGCTCTTATCATGTCAGACGCATTTTTTTCTAACAAGGTGTTATATGAGACTATCATACCAGGTATTGTATAAGTCTATCATACGAGGAATAAACGGAGATGGAAAAACCAAAAGAAGAAGCCAAACTGGAAATAGTCCTGAAACCGATAGGGATAATCCGAAGTCCGATCACCGAGCCGGGCAAGGCCCCCCGGCTAGGCAGTGAAGCGTCGGTCAGCGGCAAACTGATTGTCGATGAAAAGTATAGGGACGCTTTGTTCGGTCTGGAAAAGGGTGGGAAGATCGTTATTGTCTACTGGATGCACCTTGCCCAACGCGATATACTCCAGGTCCACCCCAGGGGAGATCGCACACGCCCGCTACGAGGTGTTTTCTCCACACGGAGCCCCCAGCGGCCAAACCCGATCTCCCTGGATACTGTGGAAATAACCGGGATCGAGGGCGATGTTATCGATGTAATCGGTCTTGACGCCGTTGACGGCACTCCCCTGCTCGATATCAAGTGCGTTGTATAAAAGCCTGGCACCCGAAGGGCTCACAACATTAATGACAAAAACTGTGCGAATGGTTATTATCCACAACGGGAGTTTTTATACGGAAATACAAAGCTAAATCCAGCAGTTATAAAGAGGATGCCGACCCGGTGCCCCTTTGTCTTCCCGGACTCGGGTTAGAGCTTCGCCGGCGGGCCCGCTGTCGAGATCATGGCGTAACTTTGCGGCCGTATCCGGTATCCGCTCAGACACGCTAAACCTTGACAGGGTAATTTCATGCGTGGTATCGGTTAGTTTAGTCCTGGGCCTTGGATGTTATCCCATTCCAACGGGCGGGAATGCCTGGTTGAGAGGCTATGAGGCGATGATGAAAAGAGAGAAGCGATCAAGTCCCTATGAAGGGCAAGCTAATCCGATGCGGGACCTCAATATAGCGGGTGAGAGTCCGGACGATGATATAATCGAGCTCGATGACATCATCGAGATGCCGTCAGGATTCATTGACGAAGATGAGGACCTGGACGTTGATGTCTTTAAGTTGGATCCGGATCTCGAACTTGAACCGGAAAATCTCGGGCAAAAGGCCGAGCGGCCTCTCATCAACGAACAGGCTCAAAAGCAAAGTTCCGACGCGCAAGACCGGCTCGAAGCATTTGGCGATGAAGCCGAAGAGGATGAGAAGCTTTTCGAGCCGGTTCCATCCAGACGGTCCGGAAAGAAATCCAAGGATAGAGCCGAATCGCAGGGTTTTGAAGACAAGGAATCGTTTCTGGACGAGTTCATGGATAAGACTGCAAATGTTGATGAATCATTCAAGCCCGCAGCATCGAAAGCGGCCGCTCCCGCGAGTGTTCCCATTGCGCCTGCTCCCGACCTTTCACAAGTGGCTGAAGAGCTTATAGGCCGACTCGAGTCCCGTTTGCAGCAACATATCCAGGCCATCGTGGAATCAAGATTGCCTGACCTGGTCAGGTCGATAATTAATGAGGAAGTGCAGAAGCTTAAGAAAGAGCTTTAGCAGGGGAATCAATTTTATGAGCCAGGGCGCTCTGCCTAAAGGATATGAATTTACCGAAGTCGAAGCGCATTGGTACAGGTATTGGGAGGAAAGAAATTTTTTCCGCGCAGACGAGACCAGTCGTAAACCGCCTTATTCCATAGTCATCCCTCCTCCGAACGTAACCGGCCAGCTCCATATGGGGCATGCTCTCAATAACACTCTTCAGGACATCCTTTGCAGGTATAAAAGGCTCAAGGGCTTCGAGGTGCTGTGGGTGCCGGGGACCGATCACGCCGGAATCGCCACTCAGAATGTGGTCGAGAGGAAACTTGGGGCTGAAGGTCTCACAAGGCACTCGATTGGCCGTGAAGCCTTTGTACAGCGCGTATGGGAATGGAGGGCAAACTACGGCGGAATTATAATAAATCAGTTGAAGCGGCTCGGGGCATCCTGCGACTGGTCACGCGAGCGGTTTACGATGGACGAGGGCCCTTCTCGGGCTGTGCGCCAGGTTTTCGTATCGCTCTATAATAAGGGCCTTATCTATCGCGGCAAGCGCATGATCAACTGGTGCCCGCGCTGCATGACCGCTCTGGCCAATATCGAAGTCGAGGGGGAGGAACTGGGCGGCTCTCTGTACTACATTCGCTATCCCCTGGTAAGCGGAAAGGGGGCATTGGTAGTGGCCACTACCAGGCCGGAAACGATGCTGGGAGATACGGCTGTCGCCGTGAACCCGCAGGACCACAGGTACAAGGCCCTTATCGGACAAAAAGTGGTCTTGCCGATAGTGGGCCGCAACATCCCGGTAATCGGAGATTCCTATGTCGAGCGCGAGTTCGGTACAGGGGCTCTCAAGGTCACTCCAGCCCACGATTTCAACGATTTCGAGCTGTCCGTAAAGCACGGCCTCGATCTGGTGCAGGTCATAGACGATCGCGGGACCATGACCGAACAGACGGGCCGCTACTCCGGAATGGACCGGTTTGCCTGCCGTAGGCTAATTCTAAAAGACCTTGAAGAAGCCGGCCATCTTGTAAAAATCGAAGCCTACACTCACCGGGTCGGGCACTGCTACCGCTGCCATAATGTGGTTGAGCCGATGCTCTCGCTTCAGTGGTTCGTTGCGACAAAACCTCTTGCCGAAGCTGCCGTAAAAGCGGTCAAACATGGTAAAACCAAAATCGTCCCGCCCAAATGGGAAAAAGATTACTTCAACTGGCTCGAAAACCTAGAGGACTGGTGCATAAGCCGCCAGATTTGGTGGGGACACCGAATCCCGGCATGGTATTGCCAGAACTGCGGTGATGTTATTGTCTCCATGGAAGCTCCCCTGGAATGCCCCAATTGCCCCGGCGCCCCCGTCGAACAGGACCCCGACGTTCTGGATACATGGTTCAGCTCCGGGCTGTGGCCTTTTTCGACCATGGGATGGCCGCAAAATACGTTGGAGCTGGAAAAATTCTACCCCACTTCCGTTCTGGTTACGGCATTCGACATTCTGTTTTTCTGGGTGGCCCGAATGATGATGATGGGACTCGAGTTCATGCGTGAAGTCCCATTCCGTGAAGTCTATGTGCATGCCCTTGTTCGGGATGCCGAGGGGCACAAAATGAGCAAATCCAGGGGAAACGTTATCGACCCCCTTCTCATGATGGACAAATACGGGACGGACGCCTTGCGGTTCGCCCTTACGGCCTTTGCGGTCCAGGGGAGGGATGTCAAGCTCTCCGAAGAGCGCGTCGAGGGCTACAAGCATTTTGTAAACAAGATATGGAACGCCGCCCGGCTTGTTCTGATGAACCTCGAAGAGTTCAAGGGGCCGGTCGAAATACCGGAAAAACCGCCCGCGCTTGCCAATCGCTGGATTTTGAGCCGCCTTCAAAGGGTTGCCGCAGAAGCCTCTGAGTCTTTGGACTCCTATTATTTCAATCAGTACGCTCAGGTACTCTATCAGTTCCTGTGGCACGAGTACTGCGACTGGTACCTGGAAATCGTCAAGCCCGATTTCTACGGCGAGGACGCGGAGGCAGGCGCACAGGCAAGGTCTGTTGCCGCCACGGTCCTCGAAAAAGTCCTGGTGCTTCTGCATCCCGTGATGCCGTTCATAACCGAAGAGATCTGGCACAAACTGCCTCACACATCAGGTGAGAGCATCATGAAAGAGGCCTTCCCGGAAGCCCAGGCCCACAGGATCGACCCCGAAGCCGAAGCGCAGATGGAAACGCTTATGGCGGTCATAGTGGCAATCCGCAATATCCGCGGCGAGATGAACGTCTCCCCGGCGCTCAAGGTGGAGGTGGTGTGCCTTTGCGAGCAGGGCTCGGAACTCGATCTTCTCATAGAGCACGAGCGCACCATTGCCGGTCTGGCAAAGGTCTCCAGGCTTGCTGCCGCCCGGGCCGGCGAGATGAATAAGCCCAGGTACGCCGCAGGGGCGCTGGTCGGGAACATGGAAGTTTTCGTAGTGCTCAAGGACATTCTGGATTTCGAGAGCGAATCGAACCGGCTCCAAAAGGAGCTTTCCAAACTGGAGAAAGAATTCGGGCTGACCCACAGGAAGCTTTCAAACGATGATTTTCTCCAGAAAGCCCCCGCTGAGGTTATCGAAAAGGAACGCGAGAAGAACGCGCGGCTTGCCGAGAAGATGGAAAAATTGAACCGCAGACTCGAAATCATGAACGGACTGCGGGAAAGCCAGCCGCAATGACTGCAACGATGGATACGGATGAACTGTTCCGGCTGGCTCTTCTCGAAGACATAGGGAGCGGGGATGCAACGACGCTCTCAATTATCCCTCCCGGTCTGGAAGCAAGCGCCGTTGTCTTTGGGCGCGAACCCTTCATTTTGTCCGGCTCCAGGCCATTTCGAAGAATTTTCGAACTTCTCGACCCTGAAATCAGGATAGAATGCCTGTTCCCCGACGGGGACCAGATCGAGCCTGATGTTGCCGTATTCAGGATAGAGGGAAGGGCGCGGGCACTTTTGACGGGCGAGCGGACGGCCCTCAATTTCGCCCAGCGGCTGAGCGGGATCGCCACTTTGACGCGCAAAATGTCGCAGGCCGTCGCGGGGACCGGATGCCAACTGCTCGATACACGTAAAACAACCCCCTTGTGGCGAAACCTCGAAAAGGAAGCCGTCCGGCACGGAGGCGGCAGGAATCACCGCTTCGGTCTGGCCGACGGTATTCTGATCAAGGACAATCATATTGCGGCGGCGGGAAGCATAAAGGAAGCGGTCCGCCGCACGCGCGAGAGCGCTCCCCATACCCTGCGCATCGAAATCGAAGTGGAAAGCATCCGACAACTCGATGAGGCTGTTGCCGCCGGGGCAGACATAGTGCTTCTCGACAATTTTACGCTGGATATGCTGAGGGAGGCCGTAGAGATCGGCAAAGGCCGCGTCGTTCTGGAGGCCTCCGGGGGCGTCAGGCTCGAAACCGTGCGCGCCATAGCCGAAACCGGGGTCGATTTCGTGAGCTGCGGCGCTCTTACCCACTCAGCAAGGGCCATCGATCTGACGATGGAGTTTTCCGTCTGACACTGCGCACATAGTATCATGCACCTCAGAGACACAGAGACACAGAGATTTTGACAGGATTAACAGGATTGAAAAACCTCCAATTCAGGAATTGAGGGATAAGTTCCTCAATTCGGCACTTGCTTACACTTCACCTAACACTCTTCTCCCTTGCTTCTCGCCTCTTACCACTAAGGCAAGTTCCGGATTTTTCGTTCAATGTGGTAATCTCATAGAGAAAAACGGCTTGTCTTGCAGACGGCGAGCAGCATTGAGCCACCGGAGAAGATGAGGACGGTCGGTATGGTAATAACGACAAGGGATGGAAAATCTTTCGATACCGACAAAGACCTGAGCGCTCCGGAGCGTCACATCCTGCAAAAACTCATCATATGGCAATTGTTTGCTTCCAGCGTCGATCAGTTCAGGGAGAAGGAAGAGGAGGCTATGTTTAAAGGCTGGAACAATTCAGGTCCGATTAAAACAAGCGAAGCAATGAGGGCGATTCTTGCTGAATTGGAGGATAAGGTCGCCCTTCGACTCAACCAGGCGCCTCGATAAGGCCGCGTAGCTCGGGCGGGCTGTCGTGAATGAGCGGGCGCCTTTCGCGCTCCGCGGAGTACATCGCTGAGGGCTGCCCGCAATCGATATGGCATTTTCTTGCACAGTGTTGTTCATAAGTCTGTCTAACGAGGATATGAAATGAAACGGCGATGTATCAGCCTTGTGAAGAAACATGGGCGCTTTTTTATGTCTATTCCGTGCAAGGGTTAGACAAGCACCCGCTCTTACCTCCTGCCTAATCGTGGCAAAACGGTAAAGAACAGGCGGCAATTGAATGCACGATCATATCTGTACGAAGAATTCCCGGTTTTTGGATGCCGGTTAGACGGCTTTCTGACGGAACCGTTTTTGTTTAACCTGCTGAGTATAGACTTTAAATAAAGTAACAAACCCAAAGAAACCTATAAAAAGCCGCTACGTGCACATTAGTGCGCTAAGCGGCGGGTGGCCTTTCATTTGTCAAAATTGCCGGGAAGGGCTTTTAGTAAAAAATGGTCCGGCAGCGGTGGAACGGGCGTTTGCGAAATGCATCGAGCTGGCCCAACCGCCAGAGCCAGTTATCGACAAGGGTGCTGGTAAGCTTTTGCCCGTCCTCCTGGAAGCCATTCCTCAGTGCCTCGACGGCCCACAAGGTCATTGCCCGAATCTCGACCTCCTCCTCGGAGCCGCGCAGTAGCGGTTCCATGGCGTCAATCCTGGCCGCAAGCCCGCGATGATATGAAATAATTCCAAGCTCCCGGAGCACTTGTGGAAGCTTGTAGTCGGCAAATGCGGTAAGCCGCCCGATGTCGTTGAATTTCCCCCATTTGTTTCCGGCGAACGCGGTGAAAACGTCAAAGACGAAAATCTGGGCCCTTTTCCAGAAATAAACTCTTTCAGTTCCGTAAAGGGCTTCATCGCGGAAGCTCGGAAAAAGGGAGACAATCTCGCTGACCAGCCGCACGGCGCTCAAACCTGAAGCTGCATCGAACAGGGACATGATATCGCCCCCGAGTTCCGACAAAATTATCGAGCCGGCCTCCCGGAGGTTTTTCAGCCGCTCTTCAAACATTGGCATCGCGCCGGGGCTGGAAAAGATGTGGGCCAGGTCGCCTGCGCTGATACCCGACAGGAAATGAGGATCGGTTATGGGGAAACCTTGCTCCAGTGCCCGCTTCAGACTAGCGGCAAGACCCCAGTACCCCGAGTAAGGATTACCGTTGTAGATGACCGTCCAGGCAGGCTCGCCCGGATCGGGCCAGAAGCAGTGGTTCAAAACATCGAGAGCAAAAATCCAGCGAACGCTCTCCTCTGTTCCGTCAAAGAAATGGCAGGGATGTTCCCATGATGAAGACGGATCGGCCGTATGTCCCCATTTCAAAATGGCCGGGCCGATCCGATCCGGATGAAATTTGACCGAGCGGCTTTGAGCAACAACCCGCTCAACCGAGGCAAGGACCTGGAAGTCGCTCAATTGAAAATCCCGCGCGGAAGCAAAAGGCAGAAAGCAGGAAGCGGACATGGGTCTTGCTTCCCGCTTCCCGCTCCTCGCTTCCTGCTCCAATCTTTAAGGCTATGCCGCAGCCTTTTTGGCCATATAGTCAAAAATGTTCTGAACAGTGCGAATTTTTTCTGCGTCCTCATCGGGGATTTCCGTGTCGAAGGCTTCCTCGATCGCCATTACGAGTTCTACGACATCTAGAGAATCGGCCCCAAGGTCGTCAACTATGTTTGCGCCGGGAGTCACCATCTCTTTGTCAACTCCGAGCTGGTTAGCAATAATATCGATGATTCTGGTCTGTTCTGCCGTCGTGCTCATTTAATCCTCCCTGTCAAGTCAGTTTTTGTATTGAATTCTTTGTGCATCTTTGACAAATCCATGGAACAAAACTTCCAACACGCCCGGAAGCTCATTTACAAGGGGATAGGAACAATCCCTGGCGAGCCATTTCTGTATTACTCCGTGTGCAAAGCCCATAGTGCCGTAAAAGACAGTCTGAAAATCGACGTCTTTTAGAATTCCCTGCTGGGTCCCTTCGTAGACTTTCCTTTTGAGATTCGGAATGGCCCGCATCACTTTTCGGAAGTACTCGTCGGGGGAGTGTTCGCCAAGGTCTAGCTGTTCCTGGATGATCAGCCTGTAGAGACGCTGGTTTCGGTCGAAGAATTCGAAATACATCCGGATGCACTTGGAAATCATCGTCAGCACGTCGTCGCGGCCGTCTATTACCGAACCGGCCGTTGCTCCGAGTTCCTCCAATCTGAGCCGCACGAGCTCAGCAAAGAGCTTTTCCTTGGTCTCGAAATAGCGGTAAAGGGTCCCTTTCCCAACGCCGGCCTTTTCGGCGATTTCGTCCATGGTGGCCGGATGAAAGCCTTTATGAGAAAAAACCTCCATGGCCGCCTCGAGTATCCGCTCTTTGGCCTTCGGCTTGGACAGAAGCGGGGCAGTTTCCTCCGTCAGGATTTTCTCCAAAAGGCTCGGGTAGAAACGCGAGGCCGGGATACCTTTTTTCAGGGCGATCTCCCCGAGGGCTTCCATTAGAACTATAAGGCCGATTTTGTTTTGAAGCGGCCCGGTGCGCAACGGTCCCCGGATGTGGAAAAACCACTGCGAAAGCTCTTCGGTGAGGCTTTCGGGTGGCGACCCCGACATCTCTTCGGAAATGGCCTCGATCAGCCCCTGTCTGTTGCCGGCCAGGGCCATTTTCTTCACGTTAGCGTACACATTTTGCTGGTCAGTATATTTTTGCAAACAAGCGGCCCCTTCCCCCTGATACGGACTGGTCAGTCATAAAACACACCCAAATCTCAAAGTCAAGAAAGTTTTGACTGTCATTGGCTGTGACGCCCCAACTTCCGGCGCATTGGGCAGAATCTTGCCGCAAAGGTGGTTTTTGTGTTTTATAAAAGCTTATCCAAATGTTATGAAATAAACAGCTTTGATAGGTTTGAAACAAATTATCCTTTTAGCCGGGGAAATGTGAATGCCCGCTCCGCCCACCGATTCTTTCCACAGGAAGATCGATTATCTTAGATTGTCAATTACCGACAGGTGCAATCTTCGCTGCTCGTACTGCATGCCAAAAAACGGTGTTGCAAAGCTGGACCACACGGACATACTGCGCTATGAGGAAATACTAAGGCTTGTGCGGATAGCGGTCTCAATGGGTATATCGAAGGTGCGCATAACGGGAGGTGAGCCTCTGGTCAGAAAGGATGTGCTCAGTCTGTGCGAAAACATCTCCAGGGTCCCTGGACTAAAGAGTCTGAGCCTTACGACAAACGGGGTCCTGCTCTCGGATTTTGCCGAGGGACTTCTCAAGGCGGGCATCAGACGTATAAATGTCAGCCTTGATACCCTGAAGCCTGAAAGGTTTGCGAAGATCACCGGCAAAGACCTTCACAGCCAGGTGTGGGCAGGGATCATGGCCGCTGTCAAGGCAGGCATTTCGCCTGTGAAGTTGAACGCGGTAATCATGTGCGGGGTCAATGAGGATGAGATTGAAGATTTGGCGCGCCTGACGTTCCAGTTCCCGTTCCACGTGCGCTTTATCGAGTTCATGCCTTTCCGGTTTGAGCTTGACCGCGACTCAGTTTTCGTTGCGGCCTCTGAAATCATGGAGCGCTTGAGGCGTGTTGCGCCTCTGGAGGCATCGATCGACGGCGAGAGCAACGGTCCGGCACTTCACTACAGGTTCCAGGGCGCTCAGGGGAAAATCGGAATCATCAGCCCGGTATCCGACCATTTTTGTCCGAGCTGCAACCGGCTTAGGGTAACCTCAGACGGAAAACTCCGCACCTGCCTCTTTTCCAGTGATGAGACAGATCTGCGGGGGGCGTTGCGACAGGGCGCCTCAGACGAAGAGATTGCCGCTGAAATGCGTAGAGCCATAAATAAAAAGCCGGAAAAGCACCAACTGAGCAGCCCTGTTTTCCGCAAGTGCATCTCTCGCCCAATGTTTTCTATCGGCGGTTGATTTCGAACAGAGCAACCAATCAGCAAGGATAGATAATCAGGAGTCGGTTGAACGAAAGTGGATGAAGAGCTTGATGATATAAGAGAAGAAATCGACGGCGTAGATTCAGAGATGCTCCGGCTCCTTAACAGGCGGATGGAGCTTGCCATTGAAGCGGGCCGGATAAAAGCCTCAATGGGCCTGCCCCTCTTTCACCCGGAACGCGAGCAGGCAGTTTTCCAGCGCCTCTCGAAGCTAAACCCCGGCCCTTTATCCGAGGAATCGCTGCGTTACATCTACCGTGAGGTATTTGCAGCTTCCCGGCTTATCCAGTACAGGCTTCAGGTCGCCTTCCTCGGCCCTGAGTGGACAAACTCCCACCTGGCCTCTATTTCGCTTTTTGGCCATTCCGCCTGCTATCTGCCCTGCGCATCTCTGGAAGAGGTGTTCGACAGCTTTCTCAAAGGAACGGCGCACCTGGCGGTGATCCCGATCGAGACCACACTCCAGGGGGGGGTTGGCCACAGCATGGACCTCCTCTATGAGCGCGAGGTGCATGTAATCAGTGAATGCTACCTGGAGATAGCTCACTACCTTTGCGGCAACGCTCAGGGTCTGGGTGAGGTGAGGCGTCTTTACGGGCAACCTCAGGCCATCGACCAGTGCCGCAGGTGGTTGCTTGAAAATATCTCTCACGCCGAGCACATCGAGTGCTCTTCGACCGCGCGCTCCGCACTGATGGCAAAGGATGACCCGAACGGAGCGGCCATTTGCAACCTCTATGCGGCCGAGCGTCACGGACTCAGCATTTTGGCCGAACGGATCGAAGAGGGTCCGGGAAACGCGGTCCGGTTCCTGGCGCTTGGCAACTACTGCAATCCGCCGACCGGTAACGACAAGACCTCGCTGCTCTTTGCGGTTTCCGACAGGCCCGGGTCATTGTTCGCCGCCCTTGGCGCCCTTTCTGCGATCAATTTGACCCGTATCGAATCGCGCCCCAACCGGCTCTTTTCGTGGCAGTACCTCTTTTATGCGGATATAGAAGGCCACAGGGACGACAGCCCCGTCCGGGCGGCCCTGGATGTCCTGGCGAACAGCGTGACCTTTTTGAAGATTCTGGGCTCTTACCCGAAAAGCGATCCCGCACAGCCTTTTCGGATCGATAAGGAAAAGATGCGAATGGGCCGCGATGATTCCGGAGGCGGCCATGAGCGGGCGTGAGGGACAAGGAAATATGCTGAGCCCTTTTGATGTGGGTGCGGGTGTGGTTGAACAGGGTTCAGACAATACAAACGCGGAGTGGGGGAAACAGTCTCGCCCGGTTGGAAAGGCCGGTATTTGCGGATGTCTTGTAGAATGCTCCATTGAAGAGTTTCCGATATGGCTGAACCACCCGGAAGTCGATCTTGTGGAGTGGCGAATGGACAAATTCGCCGGCAACCACTCGATGGAGGAGATGAAATCTTTTCTCGGCGCTCTGTCAATAAAGCGGCGGCTTCCGCTGATAGCGACCAACAGGCCGGTTCGGCAAATGGGCGTATTTGCCGGCCGGGAGGACCTGCGGCTGAGCATGCTGGAGGAGGCCGCAAAATCCGGCGCCGACTGGATAGACCTTGAACACCACGCGGGTGTGGACGATATCGCCGCTTTTCGGCGCGCCGGAGCAAAGGTCCTGCTTTCGTGGCACAACACTGCCGGGACCCCCTCCAGGGGGATTTTGCGGGCAAAGCTTAAGAGCATGCGCAAGACAGGCGCCGACGCTTTGAAAATAGTGACTATGGCCCAATCGGGCGAAGATAACCTGAGGGTGCTCGAACTGATTCCGCTGGCCCGAAAAGAATTCGGAATCGAGCTGATCGCGTTCTGTATGGGACCGGCAGGGAAATGGAGCAGGCTGGTGAGCATATTCCTGGGCAGTCCCTGGACTTATGCGCAGTTCGAGGGCCAGTCTGCGACCGCGCCGGCTCAGCTTTCGGTCTCCGAGATGCGCGCGATGATCCGCGGTATTGATCGGAGATAATTTCTTCGCAATCGGCACATCCATAAGGAGCTTATCTTGATTTACAGTATGACCGGATTTGGACGCAGCCGCAAAGAAGGGGCGGGCTACACAATCAGCGTTGAAATGCGCGCTCTTAATGCCAAGCAGCTCGACATTTCCGTTCGCATTCCAAAAAACTTCTTTGAGTTCGAGGACTTGTGCAGGAAGCTGATTGCAAAAAGAATCCGAAGAGGCCGGATCGATGCCTTCATTCAGATAGAGAGCACCGATGTCAGGCAAAAGGCGCCGCATATCAGCCTGGAGCTTGCGCAATACTACTGGTCACAACTCCAGCAGATTCACCGCGAAATAGTGCACCTAGAAGAACCTTCGCTGGAGCACCTGTTGAGGGTCCCGCATATCTATGAGATGCCGGAAGCACTTATTGACTCCGAAGCAATCGGGGAACTTGTGTCATCCGCGATTTCCGAGGCGCTGAGCCAGGTGCTCCAGATGCGCGCGCTTGAGGGTGAATCGTTGCTTCGGGACTTCATGAACAGGCTGGCGGCGCTAAGAGATGACCTTTCAGTGGTAGCGAGCCGCAGGGAGGCCGTTGTCGAAGAGTACAAGGCCAGGCTGCAGGAGCGGATGAAGCAACTGCTGGGCGGGACGGAGCCCGATGAGAACAGGCTCCTGCAGGAGATAGCGTTTATCATCGACCGGGCAGACATAAACGAGGAGATCGTTCGGTTGGGAAGCCACCTTGGACAGGTTGAGGCTGCTCTGACCAGTGCAAATCCGGCCGACGGGCGCAGGCTCGATTTCCTTATCCAGGAACTTCACCGCGAAGCCAGCACGATTGGTTCAAAGACCACGGACCTGGATACGGTGCAGGTGGTCGTACGGATGAAGACGGAGATCGGGAAACTCAAGGAGCAGGCGCAAAATATCGAGTGATCGGATTGGCAAGACCTGTTGCAAACAATGAAGGAGTCCGCTTTGGGCGCAAAGAAAGCAAAACCTGTAAAGAAATTGCAGAAAAAACTGGTGCAGACGCCTGACACTGCTTTTGCAAAAGCAAGAAATTGGGCAGATAAGAATTACGCAATCGTCTTTGGCGCGTGCACCGCAATCCTGTTTACAGCTATCGCGGTGTGGGGGTACAGCGCCCACGATCGTTCAAAACAGGTCCAAGCGCAGTCCGATTACGGGACACTTGTATCCAGGCTTCCTGCAGAAGGCAAGGGGAGTGCGGCAGACTGGGAAAAGCTTATCCCGGATCTCAAGACATTCATCTCCGAACACAGTGGCACAGCGCCGGCTCTAGACGCGAGGATCGAGCTGGCAAAGGCTTTCTTTGAGACCAGGCGCTACGGGGATGCGATAAAAACCGGGGAAGAAGCCCTCAATCTGGCGCCTTCCGGTTACGGCCTCAGACCACTCATCCTGTATCAGCTTGGCTATGCCTATGAGTCGGCCGGAAAGCCCGATGAGGCCGCCAGTGAATGGACCAGCCTGAAGAAACTTGGGGTGCCGGACTTGGAGCGGGAAGCCGACTGGAACCTGGGCAGAATTTTAGAAGGCAAAAAGGATTTTGCCAAGGCCGCCGAAATGTATCAGCTTGCCTCCGAAGCGCCCGGTGATTATCCTCCTGCCGCGTTAATTGACCAGCAGATGGCCAGGGTAAAAGCCGGAAAATGAGCCGGGCTTCTGCATATTTTGCACGGGCAATGGGCACGCAGTGAATTTTGCGAAAAATTAGGGTTGTTTTTTATTGTTTGCTATGGTACATAAAACAGCTTGTTCGGAATTCATAGCTCTTACGAGCGGGCTTTTTCAGGGTGAGGTTCCCGAGCGGCCAAAGGGAGCAGACTGTAAATCTGCCGGCGTAGCCTTCGGAGGTTCGAATCCTCCCCTCACCACCACTTATGGCATGTAGGAGATGGTGGCGGCCATATAGCGAGTCATTGTCGTTGGTACTACATACGCTGAGTTTGGGATGCAATCAAGATTCCGGCCGGGGCGCCGTTCAGCTCCAGATGGCCCCGCATTCCCTTCACGTTATGGACCTTCTCCAATCCTCTTGTTTGGCTGCAACTTCGAAAGCCCACGTAGCTCAGCAGGTAGAGCACTTCCTTGGTAAGGAAGAGGTTCACCGGTTCGAACCCGGTCGTGGGCTCCATTTGGCGATAGTTTGTAGGTTTGGGCGGGTATGCCGATGATATCCTCCTACCCTTGGCAACGTGGCCTGTCAAACATTTTTCTTTTATTCTCGGAATCTTTCAGGAGAAAGGACAATGGCTAAAAAGAAATTCGAGCGGACAAAGCCACATGTAAATGTGGGGACGATTGGTCACATAGACCATGGGAAAACGACCCTTACCGCAGCGATTACAAAGCAGCTTGCAAAGAAGGGCAAGGCCACGTTCATTCCGTTTGACCAGATCGACAAGGCGCCCGAGGAGCGCGAGCGAGGCATAACTATCGCAACCGCCCACGTCGAATATGAGACAGACAAGCGCCACTATGCGCATGTGGATTGTCCCGGCCATGCGGACTATATAAAGAACATGATCACGGGGGCCGCTCAGATGGACGGAGCTATCCTGGTGGTTGCCGCCGACGACGGCCCGATGCCTCAGACCCGCGAGCACATTCTTCTGGCCCGCCAGGTCGGTGTTCCCTTTATTGTTGTATTCCTGAACAAGGTTGACATGGTGGACGATCCCGAGCTTATCGAGCTCGTTGAGCTGGAGCTTCGGGAGCTTCTGACCAAGTACGGGTTTCCCGGAGACGATGTACCGATCATCAAAGGCTCGGCATTGAAGGCGCTTGAGACAGAGGATGTGGCAAGCGAGGCTGCAAAGTGCGTCTTCGAGCTCATGGACGCAATCGACGCATATATTCCGGACCCTGTGCGCGACATAGACAAGCCTTTTCTGATGCCCATCGAGGACGTTTTCTCGATTTCGGGTCGCGGAACGGTGGTCACGGGCCGTGTCGAGCGAGGTATAGTCAAAGTGAGCGACGAAGTTGAAATTGTCGGGTTCCGTCCTACTTTTAAGACAGTTTGCACGGGCGTTGAAATGTTCCGCAAGACCCTGGATTCGGGCCAGGCGGGTGACAATGTAGGCGTGCTTTTGCGTGGAACCAAACGAGACGAGGTCGAGCGCGGCCAGGTTGTTGCCAAGCCAGGTTCGATTACGCCCCATACCAAGTTCAAGGCGGAAGTCTACGTGTTGAAAAAAGAAGAAGGCGGGCGGCATACTCCTTTTTTCCCCGGCTACCGGCCGCAGTTCTATTTCAGGACCACTGACGTCACCGGCGTCATGACCCTGCCCGAAGGGGTCGAAATGGTTATGCCCGGCGACAATATCAGTTGTGAGGTGCAGCTTATTACTCCGGTTGCACTCGAAAAAGAGTTGCGATTCGCTATTCGCGAAGGTGGCCGCACCGTTGGCGCCGGGGTTCTTACCGAGATCGTCAATTAGTTAAATTTGCAACAGGGCAACCGGAGCCTCGCTCCGGTTGTCTATTTGATAGGAAGGCAAATGGTGACGAATCAGAGAATTCGCATCCGACTGAAGGCTTACGATCACAAGTTGCTCGATCAATCAACCAATGAGATCGTGATAACGGCGAAAAAGACCGGTGCGCGGGTGGCCGGACCGATACCGCTTCCAACAAAAATCAACCGGTATACCGTGTTGCGTTCTCCTCACGTCGACAAGAAGTCGCGGGAGCAGTTCGAAATACGAGTCCACAAGCGTCTGATAGACATCCTGGACCCGACCCAGCAAACGGTCGACTCCCTTATGAAACTGGACCTGTCCGCCGGGGTCGATGTCGAAATTAAGCTCTAGGATTTAGGGCGGCAGTCAGCCAAAGAGAGTAATAGCTAATGATTACGGCAATTATAGGACGCAAACTCGATATGACCCAGGTCTTCGCAGACGACGGCACCGTCTATCCGGTAACCCTCGTCCAAGCCGGCCCGTGCACGGTAACCCAGGTAAAGACCCTCGAAAAGGACGGCTACGCTGCGTTGCAGATAGGTTTTGGGACAAAGAAGCTAAAAAACGTAAACCGCCCGTTGAAGGGCCATCTGGACAAGGTGGGAAAAGGCTATTTCGATGTCCTGCGAGAGGTCCCGGCTGAAAACCCATCGGAACACAATCCCGGCGATCAGGTGCTTGCCGAGATATTCGAGATTGGCGATCATGTCGATATAATCGGTAAGAGCAAGGGTAAAGGATTTGCCGGCACCATCAAACGATGGAGGTTTCAACGGGGGCCCAGCGGCCACGGCTCCAAGAACGTCCGTGAGCCGGGTTCAACCGGTATGGCAACCTACCCGGGCCGAGTCATCAAGGGCAAGAAGATGCCCGGACAGAAAGGCAACAAGCGAACGACCGTTTTGAACCTCAAGGTCGTTGACGTCCGTACCGAAGACAACCTGCTGTTGATCCACGGCGCCGTTCCGGGTGCAAAGAACGGGATCGTAATCATTCGCAAGACAAACCGGGTGCTATAGAGGTCAGGTACAGGCGAAACGGATTTTGGGGAATATTGAGGATTACCATGCCAACTGTGGATGTTTTTAACTTGGACAGTGAAGTGACAGGCCAGCTCGAACTCAGCGACGCGATATTCGGCGTGCCTGTGAAATCTCACGTTCTCCATGAGGTCGTGATCTATCAACTGGCCAAACGCAGGTCGGGAACCGCGAAGACCAAAGGCCGCAGCGAAGTCAGGGGCGGAGGCAAAAAGCCCTGGCGGCAAAAGGGCACCGGACGTGCTCGGGCCGGAACAAGCCGGTCCCCCATCTGGCGCGGAGGCGGGATCATTCATGGTCCCCAGCCCAGAGATTACCTGATGCGTATACCCAAAAAGGTTAGGCGCCAGGCGCTCAAGATGGCCCTGAGCCAGAAGGTTCTCGATGCTGCGTTCAAGGTGATCGACCAGTTTAAACTCGACAGGATTCGGACGAAAGATTTCGTAGAACTGCTCGATCGGTTCGAACTTGGCAAGACCCTTGTCGTTTTGCCCGAGCACGACGAAATCATAGAAAAATCCGCTCGCAATATTCCCAACGTTAAAGTCCTGCGATCCGAAGGACTCAACGTCTACGATCTGTTGAACTATCATGCGGTGATCCTTAGCAGGGAATGCGTAGGCAGGATCGAGGAGGCGCTGGCATGAACTCCAATACATACCGGATATTGAAACGCCCCCTGGTGACAGAGAAGAGCACCACCGAAAAAGACCTGAGAAACAAGCTTTTCTTCGAAGTGGACCGCAGGGCTAACAAGATTGAAATCAAGATGGCAGTGGAAAAAATCTTCAAGGTCAACGTCCTCGATGTGGCCACATTGAGCATGAAGGGGAAGTTAAAAAGGGTTGGCCGGCATTTTACAAAGTCGCCTGACTGGAAAAAGGCTGTCGTAACCATCAAACCCGGGCAGCGGGTCGAGTTTTTTGAAGGCGTCTAGCCGGGAGGAAAAGGTAAAATGGGAATCAGGAAAATGAAGCCGACATCGCCAGGCCGTCGGTTTCAGACATATGCCACCTTCGAGGAACTAACGACCGACAGGCCCCAAAAGAGCCTGATCAAGCCTTTGCGCAAAAGCGGCGGCCGCAACAACGTGGGCCGCATTACGTCATGGCAGCGCGGAGGCGGCCACAAACGGCGTTACCGAATGATCGACTTCAAGCGCGATAAGGAAGGTATTCCTGCCAGGGTGGCCACTGTTGAGTACGATCCCAACCGCTCGGCTCATATCGCCCTGCTGTTCTATGCCGACGGGGAAAAGCGCTACATTCTTGCTCCTGTTGGGCTCAAGGTCGGCGATAAGGTCATGACCGGCCCTGAATCCGACATAAAACCCGGCAATTGCCTCAAACTCGCAAACCTGCCGCTTGGCGCCGTTGTACACAATATAGAGATGCGGCAGGGCAAAGGCGGCCAGTTGGCCCGTTCGGCAGGTACAAGCGCTCAGCTCATCGCCCGCGAAGGCAAGTATGCCACTCTTCGCATGCCTTCGGGTGAGATGCGCCTGGTCTCGATTGAGTGTAAGGCTACCGTTGGCCAGGTTGGCAATATCGATCACGAAAACATTTCGCTCGGAAAAGCCGGGCGCCCGCGCTGGGCAGGAAAAAGGCCTCACGTGCGCGGCGTTGCGATGAACCCTGTGGACCACCCGATGGGCGGCGGCGAGGGAAGAAGTTCCGGAGGACGCCATCCCTGTACTCCGTGGGGGGTTCCTACCAAGGGATATCGCACTCGCAAGGCCAAACAGAGCGATAAGTACATACTTCATCGCCGCAAGTAGGGTCTCGATAGCTCATCATCTGAGCTGACGGACGTTCACTGTGCGGGCGGATGGTCGGGCTGTGGAGATTGTGACTGCGGCCGGCCGAACGGAAGCGATACAGGAGGATAAAGTGCCTCGGTCTTTAAAAAAAGGGCCATTTGTTGACGAACACCTGGTCGAAAAGATCACGAAAGCCAAAGATACGGGCGACCGCAAAGTCATAAAGACCTGGTCGCGCAGATCAACCATCTTGCCCGAATTCGTCGGAATCACGCTTGCCGTGCACAACGGCAAGAAGTTCATTCCGGTTTTCGTTAGCGAGAATATGGTTGGACACAAACTGGGTGAGTTTTCTCCGACCAGGACTTTTTATGGCCATGCTGGAGATAAGAAGTCCAAAGTAAAAGGGAAAAAATAATGGAAGCCAGAGCCATTAGCAAATACCTGCGGGTTTCCGCGCAGAAGACTCGCCTGGTCGCCGATATGGTGCGAGGCAAAAAAGTCGATGAGGCCCTGATTCTGCTCAGATTTACGCCTAAGAAAAGCGGGCGGCTCATAACAAAGGTGCTCCGCTCGGCCATGGCAAACGCCGAAAATGCCAAGTCCTTTGACCTGGAAAAGCTCTATATAAAGACAATAAAAATCGATCAGGGACCGCGGCTTAAAAGGTTTCGTCCCAGGGCTATGGGCAGGGCGACCAAGATTATCAAGCCATCGAGCCACATAACAGTTGTTTTGCAAGAGAAGAAATAAATCTGAAATTGCCCATATGGAGGTGAGGTTTGGGACAGAAAGTTCATCCAACAGGGTTCCGGCTCGGCATCGTTAAGACCTGGAGTTCGAAATGGTTTGCAACCAGGGGCTATTCCAAGCTTGTTTTGGAGGACCGGCAGATCCGTGATTACATAAAGGAGCGGCTGTTCCACGCCGGTATTTCCAAAGTGGAGATCGAGCGCGCCGCCAACAAGGTAAAGATCCGGATACACACGGCGCGGCCGGGAATAGTCATCGGCAAGAAGGGCGCTGAAATCGAGGTGCTCAGGCGCGATTTAGAGCGCCGTTTCAAGCGGGAAGTCCTGATCGATATCCAGGAAGTGCGCCGTCCCGAACTCGACGCCACCTTGGTCGCCGAAAATATAGCTCTTCAGCTCGTAAGGCGTGTGGCATTCCGCCGCGCAATGAAGCGCGCCGTCAGCTCTGCCCTCAAATTCGGGGCCAAGGGCGTAAGGGTCGCCTCGGCTGGGCGGCTGGGCGGAGCCGAAATGGCACGGAGGGAATGGTATCGCGAGGGCAGGGTCCCACTGCACACTCTTCGGGCCGATATAGATTACGGCACGGCCCTTGCCAGGACCACCTACGGCATCATCGGCGTGAAGGTCTGGATCTTCAAGGGCGAAGTGTTGCCCTAAGGAGAAATGTGATGTTAGCTCCCAAAAGAGTCAAATTCAGAAAAGTGCAGAAGGGCCGCATGAGGGGCGCTGCATTCCGCGGAAGTGAGGTCAGCTTTGGCGACTACGGGCTTAAGGCTCTTGGTCCGGGCTACGTTACCGCCAGGCAGATCGAGGCAGCCCGCGTCGCTATTACGCGCCACGTAAAGCGTGGAGGCAAGGTTTGGATTCGAATGTTCCCCGATAAACCCTTCACGAAGAAGCCCGCCGAAACTCGAATGGGCAAAGGCAAGGGTGCACCCGAAGGGTGGATGGCCGTTGTGAGACCCGGCCGGGTTCTTTACGAAATAAAGGGCGTGACTGAAGCCACTGCGCGGGAAGCGCTGAACCTCGCCTCGCAAAAGCTTCCGGTGCCCACTCGTTTCGTTTCGAGGCAGGATATACTATGAAAACGAGCGCTCTGCGGGAAATGACTAAAGATGAGTTGGTTCAGAAACTCAACGAGATCCGGGAAGCCCAGTTTAATCTCACGTTTCAACAAGCGACCGGACAACTGGACAACACCGCCCAGCTTCCGAGGAATAAAAAGGACATAGCGCGGATTCTCACGATTTTGTCCGAGATGGACAGCAAAGCCGGAGCATAGGGGCAGAGAGGTATCATGGAACAACAGGAATCTAGCAGGAAAACTCGAGTCGGCAAGGTCATGAGCAACAAAATGGACAAGACCGTGGTGGTCATGGTCGAACGGCTGATCCAGGACACCAAATACCGCAAGTACGTTAGGCGCAGGAACACCTTCAAGGCCCACGACCCCCAGAATGCATGCTCAGTTGGTGACCACGTGCTTATCGAGGAAAGCAGGCCGATCAGTAAGGAAAAGCGCTGGCTGGTTGTAAAGGTCCTGGAGAAGGCGGCCTTCTGATCGCCGGCCGGCCGGTGTCCGTTAAACAGATTTGGAGTAGCAGATGATTCAATCGGAAACTCAATTGAACGCCGCTGATAATTCCGGGGCCAAGCGGCTTTACTGCATAAAAGTGCTCGGAGGGACCCGCAGGCGATACGCTTCGGTTGGCGACATCATCGTGGTGTCTGTCCAGGAGGCCATTCCCAACGCGAAAGTGAAAAAGGGTGACGTGCTAAAGGCGGTTGTCGTGCGCACAAAGAAGGAAGTCCGCCGGCCGGATGGTTCCTATATCAAGTTCGACGATAACTCGGCAGTGCTGATCAACGCCGCAAGGGAACCGATCGGCACCCGCATTTTCGGACCCGTAGCTAGGGAACTGCGCGCCAAACAGTTTATGAAGATTATATCGCTCGCTCCGGAAGTTCTTTAGCGACAAGGACTCACGCGATGAAACATCACGATTATCATATAAAGAAAAACGATACGGTGAAGGTGATCGCCGGCAAGGATAAGGGAAAGAGCGGCAAGGTGCTGCGGGTAATTCCCAAGAAGGAGCGGGCGATCGTGGAAAAGCTCAACATTGTCAAGCGCCATCTCAAGCCCAGTCAGCAGACGAGGCAGGGTGGCATTCTGGAAAGGGAAGCCCCAATTCAGATTTCCAATCTCATGTTGATTTGTTCGAAATGTACAGACCCGACCAGGGTGGGCTATAGGGTGCTCGATGACGACCGCAAAGTCCGGTTTTGCAAGAAATGCCGGGAAGTCATCGACTAGGGACGTCCACCGCAAAGGCGGGAGTGGAGGTAAAATGGCGGTACTGTTCGACAGGTTTAATCAGGAAATAGTTCCCCAACTCCGGGAGCAGTATCAGTATAAGAGTCCGATGCAAATTCCCAGGCTTGCCAAGATCATAATCAATATGGGGCTTGGGGAAGCTATTCAAAACGTAAAAATACTGGACTCTGCTGCGGCCGAGTTGTCCCAGATCAGCGGGCAAAAGCCGGTTATCACCAAGGCGCGCCAGAGTATAGCTGCCTTCAAGCTGAGGAAGGGGATGCCGATCGGGTGCATGGTTACTCTTAGAGGCAGCCGGATGTACGAGTTCTACGACAAGCTCGTCAATGTCGCCCTGCCCCGTGTTCGTGACTTCCGCGGCGTTTCTCCAAAAGCCCTGGACGGCAGGGGCAATTACACCCTTGGAATAAAGGAACACATCATTTTCCCCGAGATAGACTACGACAAAATCGATAAGATCAAGGGGATGAATATCACAATAGTCACGACTGCCAAGACGGACGATGAGGCAAGAACGCTTCTCGCCCTTATGGGCATGCCGTTCAAGCGTTGAGAAGGAGGCCTCCTTTGGCTAAGAAGTCTCTCATAGCAAAAACAAAACGAATTCCCAAATTCAAGGCACGCAAATACAACCGGTGTCCGGTGTGCGGCCGGCCCCGTGCCTACATCCGCAAGTTCGGGATCTGCCGTATCTGCTTCCGCAACATGGCGCTCAGGGGTGAACTTCCCGGCGTGGTCAAGGCAAGCTGGTAGGACCGGAGGAGAAATTAAAAATGATGGTGTCCGATTCGATAGGCGACTTCCTTAACCGTATTCGCAATGCGCAGAAAGCACGGTTTGACAAGTTGGATATCCCTGCTTCCCGCATTAGGGCGAGCTTGTGTCGTATCCTGAAGGATGAGGGATACATAAAGAACTACAAATTCATAAGGGACGACAAACAGGGAATTCTCCGCGTTCATGTCAAGTACGCTGATGGCCGGGAGGGCGCTTTGACCGGGGCGAAGCGAATCAGCAAGTCCGGCCGCCGCATTTATGTCGGCCACGAGCAGATCCCTCGAGTACTGAACGGAATGGGGATTTCCATCATTTCCACCTCAAAGGGCGTGATGACAGACAGGCAGGCCCGTAAAGAAGGTGTTGGCGGCGAAGTTCTGTGTGCCGTCTGGTAGTTTTGGAGTTGTTGGTTGTTGGTTGTTGGTTTTGAGTTAACTGAGTAAAGCTCAAAACTCTCAACTCAAAACTTTTTATAGGAGTAATGGCATGTCGCGGGTGGGTAAATTGCCCATAACCTTACCGAAGGGGGTGGAAGTTACTCTCGGGGATTCGGTCCTCACCGTCCAGGGCCCCAGGGGGACGCTGCACAGGTCTTTTCCGGCAAGTGTGGGCGTGGAGATTAGCAAGCAAGCCGTCGAGTTCAAGTGCAAGGAAGATTCCAAGAAGGCCCACGCTACTCATGGTCTTATGCGTGCCCTGGTGCACAACATGGTCAAGGGCGTGAGTGAGGGTTTCACAAAGGGACTCGATATTCAGGGGACCGGCTACCGGGCCGAGGTGCAGGGAAGTAATCTGAACTTGAGCCTGGGGTATTCGCATCCCATTCAGTTCGCGCTGCCGGAGGGAATAAGAGCCACCGTGGACAAGGGGAACACCGTACGGCTGGAGGGGATCGATATAGAAGTACTGGGCGAAACAGCTGCCCGGATTCGCGCTCTCAGGCCGGTGGAACCTTACAAGGGCAAGGGTATTCGATACTCCGGGGAGCACGTCCGCCGCAAAGTAGGCAAGACCGGTTCCAAGAAGTAGATTTGGAGGAAGCTCAAATGGCATCAGGCAACACAAATCCGCGCTATACCGCTCGGGTCAAACGCAAGAGGCGCATCAGAAGAAAAATAGAAGGCGTCGAAACGCGCCCCAGGCTGACGGTCTTCCGCAGCGATAAGCATATATATGCTCAGATAATCAACGACGAGACTGGAGCGACCGTGGTGTCCGTATCCACGCTTTCCCCTGAGTATAAGGAAATGGAGGCGGTCAAGGGAAAAGTGGGCGCCGCCAAGCGCGTCGGGGAACTCATCGCCCGCAAAGCCATCGAAAAGGGTATCGGCAAGGTCGTATTCGATCGCAATGGCTTTATCTATCACGGGCGAATTCAGGCCCTTGCGGACGCAGCGCGCCAGAAGGGTCTGGATTTTTAACTTAAGATCGGAGGCAGCAACATTGATAGCGGTGGATTCCAGCCAGCTCCAGATGATTGACAAGGTAGTCCATATAAGCCGGGTGGCCAAAGTCGTTAAAGGCGGCCGACGTTTTTCGTTCAGTGCAATAGTGGTGGTTGGGGACGGCAACGGCAAGGTCGGGCACAGCCTTGGCAAGGCGAACGAAGTTCCCGAGGCCATACGCAAGGGAATGGAATCGGCAAAACGAAACATGATCGACGTGCCCCTCAAGGAAACCACAATTCCTCATGAGGTGCTCGGCAAGTTCGGAGCTTCCTCGGTTATTTTGAAGCCGGCCTCCCCCGGTACCGGTGTCATCGCCGGCGGGGCTGTGCGAGCCATCATGGAAGCGGCGGGAATTCATGATATTTTGACAAAGTGCGTCGGATCGAGAAATCCCCATAATGTCGTCAAGGCCACGGTGGCGGGGTTAAAGAAGCTGCGCAGTGTCGATCAGGTTTCCAAAACCAGAGGGAAAAATATTCTGGAAGAGGCCTAGCTCATCAGTTTTTGGTTGTTAGTTGATGGTTTTGAGTTAACTAAAAACTAAAAACTCAAAACTTAAAACTACAAGGGTGCAGGTATGCTAAAGCCAATTGAGGTCAGACTGGTTCGAAGCCCGATAGGGCGTCCCGAAAAGCACCGCAGGGTTTTACAGGCGCTTGGGCTTACGAGGATGCACAGGCCCGTGAACCTCTACAGCTCTCCCCAGGTGTTGGGTGCTCTCAAGAAGGTGATTCACCTGGTTAAAATCGTGGAAAGATAGGGGTTTTTGATGAGACTCGGAGAACTTGCTCCGCCTCCCGGAGCAAAGAAGAATACAAAGCGCCTCGGCCGAGGTTCGGGTTCCGGCCAGGGAATGACCGCTGGAAAGGGCACAAAAGGACAAAAATCCCGCTCCGGCGGCGGTACGCCTCCCTGGTTCGAAGGCGGCCAGATGCCCCTTCAGCGCAGAATTCCCAAACGCGGCTTCACTAATATTTTCAAGAAGGAATTCTCGATTGTCAACCTTAAGGATTTGGGCAAATTTCCTGCCGGCAGCGAAATCGGTCCACTGGATTTCATCGGGGTCGGGCTGATCAGGAAAGTCCGTTACGGTGTCAAGCTGCTGGCCAACGGCGAAATCAGTCAACCTCTTACGGTTCGCGTACACAAGGCAAGCGCTTCAGCCATTAAGAGAATCGAAGCGGCAGGTGGTAAGGTTGAATTGATACCGCTTAAGGAAGGGAAATAAAAAGTGCTCGGAAGCTTTGCGACTATAGGGAGAATTCCCGAGCTCAAACGCCGTATACTAACGACTCTGGCTCTTCTGGCGGTTTACCGCATCGGGGTCCACATTCCAACCCCCTATATCAATGCACGAGCCCTGGAAGCCTACTTCAACGCAGCCAAAGGAACGCTTCTTGGTCTCTTTGACATGTTTTCCGGGGGCGCTTTGAGCCACTTTTCCGTTTTTGCCCTCGGAATTATGCCTTATATCAGTTCATCAATTATCCTACAGCTCCTTACGGTGGTTATCCCCACTCTGGAAAAGCTCAGCAAGGAGGGAGAGGCGGGCCGTAAAAAGATCACGCAGTACACGCGCTACGGAACCGTTATCCTCAGTTGCATCCAGGGTTTTGGAATAGCCGTCGGTCTCGAGAGCCAGCACGCTCCAGGTGACGTAAGGCTGGTTTTGATGTCCGGATGGGGATTTCGCCTGATAACCGTGCTGACCTTGACGGCCGGTACTGCGTTCATCATGTGGCTCGGCGAGCAGATAACCGAGCGCGGGATCGGAAACGGAATATCTCTCATCATTTTCGCAGGTATAGTAGCCGGGATTCCCAACGCCCTTATCAGTACGACAAGGCTCGTTCAAGCGGGCGAAATGAGCATCTTCATACTGACCGGGCTTGCGTTGATGATGCTGGGAGTGGTCGCTTTCATTATATTCATGGAGCGGGGACAAAGGCGGGTGCCTGTCCAGTATGCCAAGCGAGTCGTGGGAAGACGGGTTTACGGTGGACAAAATACGCATATACCGCTCAAGATAAACGCGTCGGGGGTTATTCCACCGATTTTTGCGTCGTCGATAATCATGTTTCCGGCTACTGTGGCCAATTTCATAAAAGTTCCCTGGGTTCAAGCCGTTTCACAGGCCCTTAGCCCGGGACATGTGGCCTACGTTTTACTCTACGTTGGTTTCATTATCTTTTTTTGCTTTTTCTATACGGCTATCGTTTTCAACCCCGTGGATGTGGCGGATAACATGAAAAAATACGGGGGCTTCATCCCCGGCATACGACCGGGAAGGCCCACTGCGGAATATCTTGATAAGGTTTTGAGCCGTATTACTCTTGGTGGTGCGCTGTATATTTCAGCGGTTTGTGTTCTTCCCACCCTTCTGATAACAAGATTTGGTGTGCCCTTCTACTTCGGCGGGACCGCCCTGCTGATCGTCATCGGCGTCGCAATGGACACCTTGTCCCAGATCGAGGCCCATATGCTGTCGCGCCACTACGAGGGTTTCCTCAAGAGCGGACGCATAAAGGGCCGTCGCTAGCGAGTGAGGCACACTGGCTCCATCGCCCAAGTGGACCAGCGGGTTGGAAGGGTGAACTTTTACTTGCACTCTTAGCGGGAGGTAAACGATGAACATTATTTTGCTGGGACCGCCGGGCGCCGGCAAAGGCACTCAGGCCAAACGTCTTGTAGAAAAGTATCACATTCCGCAGGTCTCCACGGGCGACATGCTCCGCGCGGCGCTGAAGGAAGGGACCCCACTGGGGCTTGAGGCGAAAAAATATATGGATGCCGGCGGCCTGGTTCCCGACAGCGTTGTGATCGGGTTGGTTGAAGAGCGTATTAAGAAGCCGGACGCCGGGAATGGCTATATGTTGGACGGATTTCCACGCACGGCTTCACAGGCGCAGGAACTGGACAATATCCTCGGCAGGGTGGGCCAGAAAATCGATCACGTGGTCAGCGTCGAGGTCCCCAACTTCGAATTGCTGGGGCGCCTTACCGGCCGGCGGACCTGCCGGGGTTGTGGCGCCGGGTTCCATGTGATTTTTGATCCGCCCGCAAAACAAGGCTTGTGCGACAAATGCGGTGGCGAGCTCTACCAGAGATCCGATGACAACGAAGTCACCGTAAAGTCCAGGCTTGAAACTTACGAAGCGCAGACAAAGCCCCTGATAGACTACTACGAAAAACAGGGCAAGCTCCGCCGCATTGACGGCGTGGGCAAAATGGATGATATCCTGCAGCGCATTCAAAAGGTCCTTGGCTAGCGTCGAGGTCTCCGGATCAGGTTCGGGGCATGCTCTCTGGTTGTGCTGCCGCCTCGCGTAGCATGCATATGCTGGGGAGCGGATTTGTGATGTTGTTATCCGGTATCCGGAGACTGGTGTTCAGTATCCGGAACGGGGGCGTTTATATTGATAATCCTACGGTCCCGAGCTGAAATCGAAAAGATCAAAACCTCATGCCTGATTGTCGCCGAGATTCTAGACCGGCTGATCGAGCATATTAAGCCGGGGATCACGACCTGGGAACTTAATGCGATAAGTGAGGAGCTTGCTTCAAAAAAGCACGCAAAACCGGCGTTCAAAGGCTATCAAGGGTATCCATTCGCCCTTTGCACCTCGGTTAACGAAGAAGTTGTCCATGGAATGCCCTCCAAGCAACGCCGGCTAAAAGAAGGGGACATCATAAGCCTGGACTTCGGCGTTATTTTGGATGGTTATTACGGGGACGCGGCCGTGACGGCGCCTGTGGGAAAGATCACCGAGCAAGCCGCACGGTTGTGCGCGGTGACTGAGGAGTGTCTTTACGAAGGAATTTTGCAGGCGATTTCCGGAAACCGCCTCTCCGATATCTCTCATGCAATACAGGATTACGTGGAGAAGCGGGGTTATTCGGTGGTGAGGGAATTTGTCGGGCACGGGATCGGGCAGCATTTACACGAAAGTCCCCAGATTCCCAATTACGGACCGCCTGGTACGGGAGTCAGACTCAAACCGGGAATGGTGCTGGCTTTGGAGCCAATGATAAACGCCGGGGGACCTGACGTTGAGGTGCTGGAAGATCAATGGACGGCGGTAACAAGGGACAGGAAGCTGTCGGCTCATTTTGAGCACACCGTAGCCATAACTGAGGAAGGTCCTCAGATTCTGACCCAGCGTCAAACAGCTTTACAACCGCAAGCAAGTGAATTACAATAAAAAGTTCGGGGTAAATTGATTTGGGGGAACAAGCGGGCATGGCTAAAGAAGAGGCTATAGAAGTCGAAGGAACGGTCGTCGAGACCCTGCCCAATGCCATGTTTCGCGTTGAGTTGCCTAACGGCCATCGCATTCTTGCCCATATCTCCGGAAAGATGCGCATGCATTTCATTCGCATCCTGCCCGGCGATAAGGTAACCGTGGAGCTTTCTCCCTACGATCTGACACGGGGACGCATCACTTACAGGTCCAAGTCGTAAGGCTTGAGTGGCGCTGGTTTGTGGAAAGGAATTTCCGAAATGAAAGTGCGAGCATCGGTTAAGCGCATTTGCAGAAAGTGCAAAATTATCCGTCGCCACGGAAATGTGCGCGTGATTTGCGAAAATCCCAGGCACAAGCAGCGCCAGGGGTAATGAAGGCATCCCGCACCCGCCCGCCGCGTCCGATAGACACGCGATGCGGTCGCCTTCCGCGCTCCGCGATGTGAAGTTATTGAAGTGATATTAGTAAGTCTATCATACGAGGAGTAATACATTGGCACGAATTGCAGGCATCGATTTACCGAAGAACAAGCGCATCGAAATCGCTCTGACATATATTTACGGTATCGGCAGACCGTCGGCCCGCAAGGTCCTCGAGATGGCCAAGATCAGCGGGGATACCAAGAGTGACGATCTCAACGAGGTCCAGGTAAATGCGATCAGGCAGATTATCGATTCCCATTTGAAGGTGGAGGGTGATCTAAGGTCCGAAATCTCGATGAACATAAAGCGTCTCATGGACTTGGGCTGTTACCGGGGATTGAGGCACCGCAGGGGGCTTCCGGTTCGCGGCCAGCGCACTCACACCAATGCCCGCACTCGTAAAGGTCCGCGCCGGTCCGTAATGGGCAAGCGCAAGAAAGCGTAGGACGGAGAAAACATGGCAAAAGAAAAAGCCGCACCCAGAACCAAGAAAAAAGAGCGCAAGAATATCCTCAACGGCGTAGCTCATATCCGTTCAACTTTTAACAACACGATCATCACGATCACCGATATCAGCGGTAACGCCATTTCCTGGTCGAGCGCCGGAAGCCAGGGGTTCAAGGGGTCGCGAAAAAGTACTCCGTTCGCGGCGCAGGTAGCCGCCGAGACAGCCGCCAAAAAGGCTCAAGAGCACGGAGTTCAGAATATCGAAGTCTTTGTGAAAGGCCCGGGTTCGGGCCGCGAGGCTGCTCTGCGGGCCCTCCAGGCCGCAGGTTTCAATATCACCTTCATTAAGGACGTTACGCCGATACCGCACAATGGCTGCAGGCCTCCGAAGCGGCGACGGGTATAACGAATAGCATCGCTATAGTATTCATATAGTCAGGAGGAACATTTTGGCTCGCTACACCGAATCTCAATGCAGGCTTTGCCGCCGCGAAACAATGAAGCTATATCTTAAGGGCGACCGCTGCTATTCGGACAAATGCGCGATCGAGCGCCGCAACTATCCCCCGGGGCAGCATGGCCAGGGCAGGGGCAAGCTCTCCGAGTACGGGCTCCAGCTTCGCGAAAAGCAGAAAATCAAAAGAATTTACGGCCTGCTAGAAAAGCAGTTCGAAAGCTATTTCAAAGAAGCTGACCGTCAGAAGGGTGTTACCGGCACAAACTTCCTGGTTTTGCTCGAACGTAGGCTGGACAATACGGTCTACCGGCTCGGCTTCGCCAATTCCCGCAGCCAGGCCAGGCAGCTCGTAAGGCATGATCATTTCCTGGTCAACGGCAGGAAAGTAAATATTCCCTCCTATCTGCTAAGACCCGGCGATGCGATCGCCGTAGTGGAGGGGAGCCGCAATCTGCAGATAATAACGGAATCCATGGGGGCCCTGCCGCGCAGAGGTCTTCCCGTGTGGCTGGAGCTCGACACCTCGAAGTTCGAGGGTACCTTTAAGGTCTACCCCGCACGAGATGAGATGAACCTGCCAGTTCAGGAACAACTGGTGGTTGAGTTCTATTCTAAGTAAGAAAGAGCCGCGATTTATAGGATTCATGGCGTCAAAGGGCCTTTGGAGCTTCAAGCATCCAAGTGGCCCGCTTGACTTTTCAGACGGTGCCCTGTGGTGATGTCTCTTCAATGAGGATAAAACATGCAAAAGAACTGGCGCGAACTAATAAAACCGAAGCGCTTGGAAGTCGAATCAACAGAGCCGAACACCTACGGGAAATTCGAATGCGAGCCCCTGGAGAGGGGTTTCGGCGTTACGATGGGAAACGCCTTGAGGAGGGTGCTGCTTTCATCTCTGCAGGGCTCAGCCATTACCAACGTGAAGGTAGACGGCGTTTTGCACGAATTCTCCACAATTCCCGGTGTTCTGGAAGACGTCACCGATGTGATACTCAATCTGAAGGAAGTTCGATTCAAAGTGACCGGGGACGGAAGTCTTCGCCGGTTGCAAATCGAAAAGCAAGGTGAAGGCCAGGTCTCGGCCAGGGACATCCAGACCGGGGCGATGGTCGAGGTGCTCAATCCCGACCAGCATATCTGCACCCTTGCCAGGGACGCCAGACTCAGAATGGAACTCACGATAAGGCAGGGGAAAGGGTACGTTCCAGCGGAAAAAAATATCGAGGAAAACCAGCCTATCGGAACGATCCCCATCGACGCCATCTTTTCGCCGGTGCGCAAAGTCAACTATACTGTGACCCAGGCTCGCGTCGGCCAAATTACCGACTATGACAAGCTGACCCTGGAGATCTGGTCGGACGGGAGCGTCAAGCCGGAGGATGCGCTGGCTTACGCCGCCAAGATTCTTAAGGACCAGCTCAGCATTTTCATCAATTTCGAAGAGGAAGCTGAGGCCCAGGAGGAAGAGGTCCGGACCGAACCCGCCTTCAACGACAACCTGTTCCGCGGCGTTGACGAACTCGAACTCTCGGTTCGGTCGGCAAACTGTCTTAAAAATGCCGATATACGCCATATCGGCGAGCTTGTTCAAAGGACCGAGCAGGAGATGCTCAAGACCAAGAATTTCGGTCGCAAGTCGCTAAATGAGATAAAAGAGATACTCAGCGAAATGGGACTCTCTCTGGGAATGAAGATCGATGATTTTCCGAGCCGCGATGACATCGAACAGAGAAGAAAGGAAAAGGAATAATCCATGCGCCACGGAGTTTCCGGCAGAAAACTAAACCGGACGACGAGCCACCGTCTCGCCATGTTCCGGAATATGGTTACCTCGCTTCTCAATCACGAACGCATTTACACAACGGTGCCCAAGGCCAAGGAAATGCGCCGGTGGGCCGAATGGATGATCACCCTGGGCAAACATGGCGGTCTGCATTGCCGAAGGCAGGCCCTTGCGGTTATTCGTGAAAAAAACGTTGTGTACAAGGTATTCGAGGAGCTTGCCAAAAGATACGAGAATCGGGCCGGCGGTTATACGCGGATCGTGAAAGTGGGGTTCAGGCGGGGCGACGCCGCTCCCATGTGTATGCTGGAGCTGATAACCGAGGGCGCTGGTGAAAAGGCCAAGAAGAAGGGCAAAAAACCCGTAAAGAAGACCGAAGCCGCTCCTGCAAAAGCGAAAAGCCCCAAGCCCAAGAGCAAAAAAGTATCTGAACCAACTGAGTAGAACCGCTGAGTAGAACCGCGGATGAACGCAGATCTTTCTGACCGTTCATCCGTGGTTCTATTTGTGGCTCATTCTGTTTTCACCCGCCTCATTCAACAATCAACTCCGCTACGCTCCTCCATCCGTGTTAATCCGCGGTTCGATTCTGTGTTTATCTGCGGTCTGTCTTCAGCCCTGATTGTCTTCTTCTTTTTGGACGTAAGAACAGCATTCCCTACAGGTAAATCCGCTCCACATCCCTTTGGCGGCCTTATCCAGGCATCCGTCGTAATTCGGGCATGCGAAATTTCGTACCCCCTTGCCCTCTTTGCACATCATGGGATAGGGAGCGTCCTTATCCACTTTCTCGGGTTGAACGAGCTGTCCTCGAGGACCTTTTTCCTTCGCCATGAATAAAAACTCCTGATTGCTCTCCGGCCCGAAGCGGCACGGGGTACAGAAAATGTTTGGCAAACCCATTATAATCTTTTACGTTCAGAATTTGACCATCTTAAAGCTTTTTAGTTTAAAAAATCGGCCAAAAGGAATCAAATGTTTATTGCGTCTCGCAGAAAAAGTCGAAAAATTTCAGCATCCAGAAGCGGGGTCTCCGGGAGGGTCCGGAAATGAACCGGGAAAAAAAACGGACACTGGCTTATTTTCTGATGCCTGCGGCCTGCCTGATCTTAGGGACCTCGACCCTGGCCATGCTGTCCGGATTCGAACCTTTTTATTCCGAGTACTATTCATTTGCCTGGTGGAGCTACATTATCTTTATCGAGTCTTTGCTCTATTGCCGGGGGGCAAAATCATTGCTGTTTGAAAACCCGGGGAAATTCCTTCTCCTTCTTCCCATATCCATTACCGTGTGGCTCGTCTTTGAAGCATTGAATTTCCGGCTCTCGGACTGGCATTACATCAATATCCCCTCCAACACGGTTGTTAGATGGACGGGATACGCCATTGCCTATTCGACGGTTCTGCCGGGAATTTTTTCGACAACGGCGCTCCTCGAATTAATTGGAGTCCTAAAAAATTCTAAGGCGTCCCTGCTCGCCGACCCGCAAAGGCTGTACTGGCCATTTATCTTCACAGGTCTACTCTTTCTGCTTTTGCCGCTCGTTTGGCCGAACTACTTTTTCCCTCTGGTCTGGCTAGCTTTCATATTCCTCCTGGAACCCTTCAATCACAAGGCCGGTGCTCCTTCCCTGTTGCGGAAGTGGGAAAAAGGGTCCCCAGGGAACTTTTATCTTCTACTTATGGCCGGGGCCGTATGCGGGCTTTTGTGGGAGTTATGGAACTTCCGGGCAGGGTCGAAATGGGTATACACCGTGCCCCACGCCGGGTCCTTGAAGATTTTTGAAATGCCTTTGCTCGGGTTCCTGGGGTTTCCGCCCTTTGCCCTCGAGTGCTATGCAATGACAGCGAGTTTTTTTCTGCTGATCTCCAAAATCAGGGAGAAATATCCCCCGGTTTCCGCGCATTGCATATATACGGCCGTGGCCGTCCTGATCGTGTTCTTCGACTTCCTCGTTTTCGCGGGAATAGACCGCTTTACGGTCCTTTCCTTCCAGGATTTCGGTTTTATCGGCGTGCGGCCGTGAGTTAAAAGCGGGGAGCATGGAGCGGGGAGCAGGAAGTAGAACCGCTGATGGAGCAGCGCAGCGGGGTGGATAGATGCGGATTTATATTGACCGTGCATTATCAATCCCTTTACGCTCCTCCATCAGTGTCCATCCTTGGTAATCGCCCATCTCCGCGTTCTCCGCGCCTCCGCGTGAAACATTTCCCTTCTTTTTCATGTTACAATACATTTTTCGCTAATCTCTATCGGGATTTCATAAATGAAATACGCCGCTCTGGTCAGCCTCGGATGCGCTAAAAACCTCGTCGACAGCGAGAATATGGCGAAGCAACTACTCGACATGGGCTGGCAGATGACCGAGGTTATCCCCGAGGCCGAACTCATCGTGGTCAACACGTGCGGATTTTTGGAGAGCGCCGTGCAGGAAGCAATAGAAGCGATCCTTGAGGCGGCGCAACACAAGGTATCCGGGAAGTGCAGAGTGCTGATCGCCGCCGGATGCATGGTCCAGAGGTATGGGAAAAAGCTCTTGAGAGAACTCCCCGAAGTTGACCTCTTTTTGGGGACCTCCCATTATCACGCGCTGGAAGCCGCTGTGGAATCGAAGCTCGCCGGAAACCCGAGGCGGCTCTGGATCGGAAGGCCGGCGGCCGCGTTCGGCAGCGAAGCTGGCTTTGCAATATCGGCCGGGTCTCATTCGGCATACTTAAAAATTGCCGAGGGGTGCGGCAATTCGTGTTCTTTTTGCATTATTCCCGGTCTTCGGGGGCCGCTCAGAAGCAGGGAGGAAGCGGACATTCTTGCCGAAGCTGTCCGGCTTGCATCTGCCGGTATAAAAGAGATCAACCTGATTGCCCAGGATACCACGGCGTTCGGGCTTGACCGAAACGACCCTGAAGCCCTGCCGAGGCTTTTGGAAAAGCTGGATGAGACGCCCGGCCTGGAATGGATACGGCTGCTATACTCATATCCCGACCGTATTACCGGCCGGCTGCTCGATACCATGGCACATTCAAGCAAGGCCGTGCCTTACCTGGACATCCCCATCCAGCATTGCGCGCCGGCGATACTAAAGGCAATGGGACGTCCGCCCGATGGTCCGGAAAGGGTTATCGATAAAATCCGCTCCGCCCTCCCGGGGGTTGCATTGCGTACTTCGATCATGGTGGGCTTTCCGGGTGAGACCGGAGCGGAGTTCAAGTCGCTGCTCGCGTTCATGGAACGAGTCGAGTTCGACCATGCGGGAGTTTTTGTCTATTCGCGCGAAGCCGGGACAAGGGCCGCGCGCCTCCCCGGCAGGCCTGACAGCAAAAGAGCTGAAAGCAGGCGCGCCGCCCTGCTCGAAGTCCAAAGGGAGATTTCCAGGCGAAAGCTTAAGCTCCTGGTTGGACGGAACCTGCCGGTCCTGATCGAAGGCCCGCACCCCGAAACCGATCTGCTTCTTGCAGGACGCCTGCCCACGCAGGCGCCGGAGGTGGACGGGGGCGTTATAGTCACAGCGGGTTATGCGCAAGCGGGGGAAATCTGCCGGGTACACATCACCGCCGCGCATGATTATGACCTGGAAGGGATCATTCAATAAAAGTCCTGAGGCATGCCTGCCGGTTCGGGTTTTTCAGCTTGCGAAGGGCCTTTTTCTCGATCTGCCGGATCCTTTCCTTGGAGACATTGAAAAGTTTGCCTATTTTCTCCAGGGTCTCAGCCGGATGGCCATCGAGGCCGAACCTCAGCCGCAGGATTTTTTCCTCTCTAGGCTGCAAGGTCGAGAGCAGGGCGCGAGTGGCCTCGGCCAACTCCCTGTCCGAGCACTCTTCGACAGGCGAGAGCGCCCTTTCGTCTTCGATAAAGTCTCCCAGCCTCTGTTCGTCCTCCCCTATGGGAGTCTCAAGCGAGATAGGCTGAGCGGCCAGCGTCAGCACCATCTGCACCTTTTCGACCGGCAGCTTCGAACGTTCCGCAATTTCAGCGGGCATCGGTTCGCGCCCCAGTTCCTTCAGCAGTTCGTAGTAGACCTTGAAGAAAAGGTTCTTCAACTCGATGAAATGCACAGGCAGGCGGATTGTCCTCGTTTTGTCGTAGATTCCGCGAATGATGCTCTGCCGGACCCACCATGTCGCATAAGTGCTGAACCGGTTTCCCTTGGTGTGGTCGAACCGGCCGACGGCTTTTAGCAGACCGAGGTTACCCTCCTGAATCAGGTCATCGAAAGTCATACCCCGGCCCCTGTACCGCTTGGCTATGCTAAGGACCAGTCTGAGGTTAGCTCTGACCATCTCCTGCTTGGCCGCGTCCACAGCTTTCATGATTGCACAAACCCTGGCCAGTGAGGTCGAGAAGAGCGGATTTTCCGGGTTCTCGTCGGCGGCTCGCTCCAGCGTGCGCATAACGACCTTGAGTACCTTATCTCTTACGCCGGGAAAGGTTTTCTCGTGTTCGAGGAGCTTTTTGACCTTTTCGTTAAGCTCAGCCATTATCTTGTCATCAGGCGCATGTATCCAGACGATCTGCACCAGTTCGTCCTGTCCATCCCTGATTATCTGAGCAAGCTCGGTTTCGCGCTCCTGGGTGAGCAAAGGGTAGCTGGAGACTTCCTTGAGATAACACGTGATGTGGTCTTCTTCAAAATCCTCTACAGGTGCAACCGCAGCTTCAGTCTCGACCGACGCTTCCTCTTCTTCGGCTTCCACTTCGGAGACCTCGGCAATACCGGCCTCTTCGCCGGAATCGGCGCGGTCAATCTGCTCCAGGTCCAAATCAGGGTTCGGAAACCTGCCCTCTATGACTTGCCCTTTGAGCAGGCTTTCAAAATCATCCTCAGGCTCGGGTTTCTTGAAGTAATAATCAAAAGGCAGGCACTTTTCAGAGCCACCATAAGATTTCATGTTATTCTCCTTTGCGGCAGCCGCGTTAAGAAATGTTCGCATCTGCCGCCCCCCGGCTACACGCCGCTCATCCGCCATTCCGACATTACACCACTGCACGGATGACTTCAATAGCAAATAAACTAAGACATTTTGAGTGTTTAGTCAATAGTTAACAGTTGGTGCTTAAAGATAGGACCTTACGGTCCCCAAGAGATGTAAATCGTGAAAGAAAAAATCGTTAGGCTAAATATGTATTTCAACAATATCGCCATCGTGCAGCACATAATCGCGCTGGACCATTTTCCCGTCGAATACTGAGGAGCCCCACACTTTTGCGAACTTGAGCCTGGCCACGAAATCCTTATGGATTTCTGCAGCAAGATCTTCAAGCGTGCTGTTTTCAGGCAGTACGAAGGGGGAGGTTAGATCGGGCTCCTTGCCGGCTGATTTGGTATAGACGCGGATAACAGCCGCCATTTCATAGATTTTGCCGAGAAACTGAGACAGATTGTATCCGGCCAGGATCGAGACGGCGATCGAAGGCAGCGGCAATTCGCAAAGCTCCACAAATACGCGGTAATCCTCCTGGCCCAATTCATCATCGACCTTGTTTACCAACAGCAGGACCTTCTTTATGAACGGGGCCTTCTTCAAGTCCGCCGCAATGGGTGTTCCGGGCGCATATATTCTCAGGCCGTTCAGAAAAGCTATGGTGTCTTCCATCTGCTGGAGCGGATCGCCGCCAATATCGACAACCACCACTATTATGTCCGTGCGCCTTAGAAGGTCCGTCAGTCCAGGGTCGATGAATTCCGTGGGAACAGCCGCGGTATCTATGAGCTGAAATTGAATATTTTCAAAATTGGCCATTCCCGGAGTGGGCTTCCAGGTGGTATGGGGAAAGTCCGCCACCTCGGGTTTGGCGTTTGTCAACGCGGCTACAATAGAGGATTTTCCGACATTGGGGGGCCCTACGATTATGACCTGGGCCGCCCCCTCCCTTTCGATGTTGTAGGCTGTGACCCCTTTTGCCGGACCTTTCTTCTGCTGGGCATCGGATTTATGCTTTGCTATGCGTTTGCGCAGATCGGCCCTGAGCTTATCGGTGCCCTTGTGCTTGGGCATAATCGTAAGCATCTCTTCTAGGGCTTCTATTTTCTCCGCCGCCGTTTTTCCTTCCCGGTAGCGCTTTTCAGCTTCAAAATAAGGCGGAGGCAGATTGGCCGGCATGTCCGTTTCCTTTTGTCTCTCTCCCGGTCGAAATGAATCAGAAATTAAAGGGAATCCTATGATTATCGATCATTCTCTTTGAAAGCCCGGTATTAGGGCTTGAATTCTGAGGTAAATTCGATATAGATTCAGTTCTTACTGCGAATATCAATTCATTCCGTTTGAGGAGAACCGAAATTGCTTTGCAAGAAGTGCAACAAAGAGCTTGAATTAGTAAAAGCCTGACGGAAGGCCTACCTGCGCTGCCGTGAATGCGGCGCAATATATAACATAGTGGATTTTCGTGAGGAACTCACGGACGAACTGGAAAATACGCTCTCTTATTGCCGCGTGGACCAGCTCTGAGACGCGCGGACAAAAAAGTCCCACCACAGAGACACAGAGGGCACAGAGAAAAGCTTTGTTAGAGAGAATCTACAGGATTAACAGAAATGGCTATAGATTAGTGAACTTAGGAATTAATCCCTGAATCCCTCAATTCACAATCCCTTAATTCTTGGATGTTTTTCAGTTGGTTAACCCGAGTTCGTCGCGGATAAGTTTTTCGGCAAGATGCAGAGCATCCTTGATCTTGTCGGGTCTATTGCCTCCAGCCTGAGCCATATCGGGCCGTCCACCCCCGGAGCCGCCCACTTCCTTGACGATCTCTTTTATGAGATTTCCGGCGTGTAACCTGGCAGTCATTTCCTGTGTAACCCCTGCCAGTAGAAAGACCTTTCCCTCCGATACAGCTCCCAGAACGACTATGCCTTTAGTAAACTTCTCCTTGAATTTATCATTTATCTCCCGAAGAATCTTCGGATTATCAGCTTGGACTTGAGTAACCAGGACTTTCACACCGGCAATTTCTTCGGTCTGATCGAAAAGGTCGGACGAGCGCCTGCCGGCAGCGTAGGCCTTAAAAGCTTCGAGTTCTTTTTCCATTTGCCGCTGTTGGGCAAGTATCTTGTCGATGCGTTCGGCCACTTCCCAAGGGGCTGCCTTGAGCGCTTCTGCGGCGTGATTGAGGACCTGCCTGTGCCGGTTTATGTATTCGAGTGCGTGACGGCCGGCAAGGGCCTCGATTCTACGGACCCCGGCTGCGATGCCGGTTTCCTGGATGATCAAAAAAACCCCAAGTTCGCCTGTCCAGTGCGTGTGCGTGCCGCCGCAAAGCTCGCGACTGAAGCCCTGAATTTCAACCAGCCGGACGCGGTCACCGTATTTTTCTTCAAAAAGCGCCATAGCTCCGGTCTTAAGGGCTTCCTCCAGATCCATTACCCGAACGCTGAGCTGCTGGTTTCGGCGGATTTCATCATTTACCAGCCGCTCGATCTGAGCCTGTTCTTCCGGGGTCACAGCGGTGAAATGGGTGAAGTCGAACCGGAGGCGGTCCGGGGCGACGAGCGATCCGGCCTGCTTTGCGTGATCTCCGAGCACATTGCGCAGGATCCTGTGCAGGATATGTGTGGCCGTGTGGTGGATTTCGGTGTCCTTGCGCAACTGGGCGTTAACTGCCAGATTAACGGTATCGCCGGTGTGGAAAAATCCGGATTCGACCTTGCCCACGTGAACGATCAGGTTTCCGGGCAGCTTTACGGTATCGGAGACGACGATTTTTCCCGATGCTGCGGTAATCACCCCCGTGTCGCCCACCTGCCCGCCTGCGGCGCCGTAAAAGGGGGTGGCGGCAGTGAGCAGCTCCACAGCCATCTCTTCGAAGGCCGAGCCGATTTCTTCACCGCCGCTGATCATCGCGATAATCTCGGAATCCGCCTGTGTAGTTTCATAGCCAAGAAACGTCGTCGTGAGGCCTCTTGTATAAATCTGCCGGAAGACTTCAGGGACTTGGCGCTCGCCGCTACCTTTCCAGGCGGCCCTGGACAGCTCACGCTGCTTTTCCATCAGGCTATGGAAACCGGCCTCGTCAACTTGAAAACCAAGTTCCCGGGACATATCGGTAACAATGTCGATAGGAAAACCGTATGTATCGTACAGCTTAAATATGAGCGCTCCGGGGATCGTTTGGGCTTTTTCGTCCTTAAGACGCCTTATTTCGGTCTGCATGAGCCTCAGTCCGTTATCCAGGGTTTCATTGAAGCGTTCTTCTTCGTTCTGGATTACACGGATAATGAAGCTGCGGTTTTCCAGCAATTCGGGGTATGCGTCCTGCATGGATTCTATGACCGATACGGCGACCTCGGACAGAAACGGCTTGTCGATGCCGAGAAATCGCCCGTGCCTCAAGGCGCGCCGAATTACACGCCTTAAAACATAGCCCCGGCCTTCGTTGCTTGGCAAAGCGCCGTCTCCGATCAGAAAGGCCGCTGCGCGGCTGTGATCGGCAATGACCTTGACTGAGACGTCCTTTTCCGCAGAGGACCCGAATTTGTATCCGGTAAGTTGCTCGATCTTCGCCATCATTGGGGCAAAGAGGTCCGTGTCGTAATTTGACGGCACCTTCTGGATTACGGCGGCTATTCTCTCAAGTCCCATTCCGGTGTCGATGCTGGGTTTGGGCAGAGGATCGAGGGCACCGTCCTGAGAGCGGTTAAACTGCATGAACACAAGGTTCCACAGTTCCAGATACCGGTCGCAGTCACATCCCGGCTTGCAGTCCGGCCAGCCGCATCCTATGCCCGGCCCCTGGTCGATGAGGATCTCCGAGCATGGCCCGCAGGGACCGGTATCGCCCATGGCCCAGAAATTATCCTTTGTCGGAAATGCGAGAATTCGTTCCTCGGGAAGATATCGCGCCCAGAACTTGCGGGCTTCTTCGTCCGCCCCCAGGTTCATGTCCCGGTCGCCTTCGTGGATAGTGGCATAGAGCTTATCTTTGGGCAGGCCCATATCACCGGTCAGAAACTCCCATGCGAATTTTATTGCATCCTCTTTGAAATAATCGCCGAAAGAAAAATTCCCGAGCATTTCGAAAAAAGTATGGTGCCGCGCCGTGCGGCCGACGTTTTCGAGGTCGTTGTGCTTGCCGCCCGCGCGCATGCATTTCTGGCTGGTAGTCGCACGGGAATACGGCCGCTTTTCCTCGCCCAAAAAAGTCCTCTTGAACTGCACCATGCCGGCGTTGGTAAAAAGAAGGGTGGGGTCGTCGTGAGGAATTACCGAAGAGCTTTTTACAATCGCATGTCCACGCTGGTTGAAAAACTCGAGGAATGCCTTTCGGATCTCGCCGGCTTTCATCAATAGAGTCTCCTGACTTTCTAAGGTATCCTTAAATTATACCAAAGGAGGGAAGGCCCTTACGGATACCGGAAAACCGATGGCGGAAGTACAATTGGCCTGTTTTTTCCGTCCTCTGTCCTATGCTCTCCGACTTCCGTCAGTCAGCCGCCACGAGTGCAGCGCCGGCAAGCGGTTTGAGATTGCAGGCCTGGCGAATTTTCGTATCGATGTCGGAGATCAGCTCGGGATGATCTCTTAGAAAACTCTTCGCGTTTTCCCTTCCCTGTCCCAGTCTCTCTCCATTATAAGAATACCATGTGCCGGACTTCTCTATAAGGTTTGACTCCACTCCCAGGTCCAGAATTTCGCCCTCCTTGGATATGCCGCGTCCGTAAATGATATCGAATTCGACCTCCTTGAACGGTGGCGCAATCTTGTTCTTTACCACTTTCACCTTGGTCCGGTTACCGACAACTTCCTGACCTTCCTTGATCGGGCCGATCCGGCGGATGTCGAACCTCATGGTGGCGTAGAACTTGAGCGCGTTTCCTCCCGTGGTGGTCTCGGGCGAACCGTACATAACCCCTATTTTCATTCGGATCTGGTTAGTGAAAATGACGCAGGTCTTCGACTTGCTGATAGCGGATACGAGTTTGCGGAGCGCCTGGCTCATGAGCCGCGCCTGGAGTCCCACGTGCGGATCGCCCATCTCTCCTTCGATCTCGGCCTTGGGGACGAGCGCCGCAACCGAATCGATCACAATGACGTCGATGGCGTTGCTTCGGACCAGCACTTCGGCAATCTCCAGGGCCTGTTCGCCGTAGTCGGGCTGGCTGATCAGGAGGTCTTCCACTACGACCCCCAGTTTTCGGGCATATTGAATGTCCAGGGCATGTTCGGCGTCTATGAAGGCTGCCAGGCCCCCGAGCTTCTGCCCCTCGGCGATGATGTGCAGCGCCAAAGTGGTTTTTCCGGAAGACTCGGGACCGAATATCTCGATAATGCGGCCCCGCGCGACCCCGCCGATCCCCAGCGCGATATCCAGCGCCAAAGAGCCGCTAGATATGACGGCCACTTCCACGGTGGCGCCTTCCCCGAGGCGCATGATGGCGCCCTTGCCGCACATGCGTTCTATCTGAGAAACCGCCGTATCGATAGCTCTTTGCCGGTCTTCGTTAAGTCCCATGAATCGGGCCTCCTTATTGAGTAAATTCACATGTAATATGATTTATTCGTCCGCCTGGGCGGGGCTTCCGGACAAAGGCGCTTTAATCAAAGGAGTATATCGCGCGCCATCCGGCCTTAACTCGCTTTTATACAGTACAACTTCAGCAGCGTCAAAGGGTTCGGCGGTAAAGTCCTCATGCGCGAGAAGAATCTCCTGGAGTGCCTGAAGCCGGCGCCTGCCCTTGACGCGGCCAATGGTGAGATGAGGTTTGAACGGGCGGTCTTCCGGTTCGAAGCCCAAGGGGACCAACGCTGTTTCTACACGACGCACAAGTTCGGCAAGTGGGCCGATTTGCCCTCGGAGCCCGACCCAGATCACTCGAGGAGATTTGATCGTGGGAAAGGCACCGCACCCCGCCGGTTCAATGCGAATCGGCGCGGTATGCGAGGAGGTCCGGGCAAGCGCGGACTTTATTCCTTCGATCGACTCGGGCGCCACATTGCCCAGGAATTTGAGCGTGAGGTGAATCCCTTCGGTCCTCACCCATCCAACCTGGGCATCGCTTTTCCTTAACTCTTGGACCAACGTATCGATCCGCCGGCGGGCCTGATCGGACAGGTCGATTGCAATAAAGCTGCGGGTGGATGATTCCATGGATTCATCCTCGGATGATAGACTAATAAACAACTCTGTGCGATGTACGCCGCGGAGCGCGAAGGCCGACCGCGGGATGGTCCATCATGCGCGTGGGGCGGGCGCGGGAGGCCTTTTCAGGCGTCACCCTTTACCGGTATCCTCGATTCACAGGGCACACCGGTCTGGCACAGCCCGCATCCATAGCCGTCAAAGCCATAGTGCGATTTTACATGGTTGCCTGCATCGATTTTAGTATGTGAGAAGCATTTGAGTTTATCATGGCCGTTCTTTGAGACAGCCTTAGCAGGGCAGCGTTTGATGCATTTCCCGCACGCGCCGCTTGAATAGAAAAGGCAATATTCATGGTGATCGCTGTATGGCCGTGGAGTGGCAGGGACCCTGATCCGCGCCGCCACCGAACCAAGGCGCATGGCCTTACCCCTGGCTGTAATCAGTCCATCGCACAGCCCGAAAGTGCCAAGTCCCGATGCGTACGCAGCATGACGCTCGGACCAGTTTGAAGCAAAAATAAACTGCTCCGATTGTTCTATCTTCCAATTCGGGAGAAGCACGGGGGCAACTGCTTCGTGGCCCTCTCTCATGAGATTTTCCACCAGGTGTTCCCTGATTTTGACGTTGAACTCTTCACCAAAAATCCTGGCCCTGGCCCAACTCTCTGACGGATAGATATCCTGGCTGCGATTTTCTTTCCTGGTGACCTCGGTTTGAGGAAGGACCCAGCTTATGACGGAAATATCTTCCGCTCCAACCTTCAGGTTCGGGAAAGCCAGCGCAAATACTTGCTCCGGCGTCCAGTGAAACGGGCCGACGTGGGCCTTATAATCCTGGTAGAGTCGATCGTTGCCTGATGAAAAGCCGACTATCGGACTATCAAAAGCCCTGTCATTTGCCGGATTCTTGAGGCTGTTTTCCGGCGAGGATTCTACGAACTCCTTAACTACCGACTCGATCCAGTCTGAAGATTTGCGTGATTGCTTCATATACCGGCCTCGTATGATAGACTTACATATATCACTTAAATAGCTTCACATCGCGGAGCGCGGAAGGCGACCGCATCGCGTGTCTATCGGACGCGTCGGGCGTGCGAGGGATGCATTCTTTCAGATTTTTTCGTCAATCGCACGCGAGTCGCTCATCCCCGGCCAACAGTTTCCACAGCATCACCAGGGCCGCCTGGGTTGCGTTTTCCTGTATTTGTTCGCGCGTTCCGCCCAGGCAGTATTTCTCGACTATTTTTTGGGTATGAGTAACGCAGGCGATAAAGACAGTCCCTACGGGTTTTTCCAGGGTGCCCCCGGTTGGGCCGGCAATACCGGTTACTCCGACGGCGACCTCCGCTGCGGCGCTCTTGAGCGCTCCCTCGGCCATTGCCAGCGCCACCTGCGCGCTTACGGCGCCGTGGGCGCGCAGTAGCTCTTCAGATACGCCCAGAATCTCGGTTTTCGCACGATTGCTATAGGTGACAAACCCCCGGTCCAGGTAGTCGGAGGCGCCGGGGACCGCCGTTATTTTTCTCGATACGAGCCCGCCCGTGCAGGATTCGGCAATAGCCAGCCTCCAGCCGCGCTCGCGCAGGTAGCGTCCGATCACCTTTTCGATGCAGTCTTCGTTATGGCCGCTTATGTGGCTGGAGCCGATCAAAGCAATGATCTTTGCCTCCGCGTTCTTCACAAGGGTGCGGCATTCTTCAACGTTTGGCGCGGCCGCGAATATGGACACCCAATTTTCCCGCCCATGGGGATAATAGCCGATGTCCACGCCCTCACGGCCGGGGTCGAAGGATCGAAGCCTCTTGTTCACCTGGGCTTCCAGAAGGTCTTGGACCCGGACGATGTGTTTGAGGTACGTGCATCTGTGGGGAAACCTGGTCTCGAGATCGGGGATCACGTTTTTTGCCATCAGGTGTTTCATTTCATTGGGCACACCGGGAAGGAAGTAACACGGGATATCGTTGTGGAGCACAAAGAACCCGGCCATATCAAGTCCGATCTTTAACGCCCCTTCGGGCAGTTCGGCCATCCTTTCCAACTCCCTCGACCACTCCATCCCCCATTCGGCGAGGCGGCCCTTAAGCCAGGCTGCGTAGTCGCGATTGCAAACAAGGGGTCTTCCGAGGGCCTTGGAAACAGCGGAGCATGTCCTGTCGTCGTCGGTTGGACCCAGACCCCCGGTTGCAATGATAAAATGAGACCCTTTCAGGGATTGGCCAAGATATTCAACGATATCATCCTCGGTATCCCCGACCGTAATCACCCTGTCGAGGCGAAAACCACGGGCACGCAGTTCGACGGCAATATAGTGGGCGTTATCGTTGGATATATCTCCGAGCAGAATTTCATCGCCGATCGTAAGCAGGGTCCCGGTCACATGAGAAGGCGTATCGGGCATATCCTAATCCCCTCGTATGGTAGACTTAGATATATCACTTAACTAAAAAAAACCCGCATTCCCGGGGCGCGCAACCGTAGTTGATCTCCCCGTTTCACTCAACTTTGAATCTAAGCATCGCAGTGGGCCGCCGGGGAAACGGAAAATCATTTTGCGCTTTCGATTATCCGCCTGTAAACATCGGGCAGGGGGGTCCCCGTTTCCTCGGCAATCCGCCTGCATTCCTCGTATTCCGGGATCAGCCGCTCACTGCCGTTCGGGAGCAGTGAACACTTCACTTTGCACGGGCCGAAAACCGTTGAAACCATCTTCTCTTCGCGCGGAAGCTCGATCCTTCTAACCTCCAGCACTCGAATCCCGAGCGTGGTGGTCTCCGAGAGTATGATCTCGGCCGCCGCCGTTTCCATCGAAGGTTCCACGAGTACCTGGAGCAAAACGCCGGGCCGGTTCTTTTTCATCTGGACGGGAACGAGGCTTACGTCCAGAGCGCCCAGCGCAAAAAGCTTTCCGGATACGTAATTATAAAATTCCGGGTTCATATCATCAATGTTTGTCTCGATCACGAGAAGGTTGCGTTCTTGAAGGGCAGACTTTTCCAGCCCCATCCAGACGCGCAAAAGGTTCGGCGGATCGCTCGCGGGATTGGCCCCGATGCCGTAGCCCGTGGAGATGAGCGTCATGGGAGGGATCGGACCGTAGGATTGGGCCAGAGTCGCGAGAATGGCCGCGCCGGTCGGGGTGACAAGCTCGCGCTCGACGGGCAATCCATAGACGGGAACACCCGAGAGAAGGATCGAGGTTGCGGGGCCCGGCAGCGGAACGGTCCCGTGTTGCGTTTTGACAAATCCCCTGCCCAGGGGAAGAGGAGAAGAGTAAATTTTTTCTATTTTGAGGTATTCCAGGCAGAATACTACGCTGGCTATGTCGAGGATGGAATCGGCCGCACCGACCTCATGAAAATGGACATTCTGCGAGGGGACGCCATGGACCCGCCCTTCGGCATCGGCAAGACGCTGAAAAATGGCCAGGCTCTTTGCACGGACCACGGGACTAAGTCCGCTTTCGTTGAAAAGGGACTGAATGTCTGAGAAGCTGCGATGAGGCTGCTCGCCGGCGGAAATTTCGGCGCGCATCCCCTCGATTGCCCCCCGGCGTTCCCTCCGTGTCTCGATTGACCAGTCTTTTAGATGCAGCCGTTTCATCTCTGCGGTGAGCGTCTCGACGGGAACGCCGAGGTCTAGGAGGGCCCCGAGCGCCATATCTCCGCTCACGCCTGAGAAGCAGTCGAAGTAGGCGATGTTCATGCCGCTTAAACCCTTTGGTTTTGGGAAGTTGTGAGAGCCAGGGGAATTCTAGTTTCCCATTGGGTTTCAGGTCAATAGCGGAAATTGGCAATCGGGCTTGGAGATTTTTCACGCGAACGGTGCGAAAAAGTAAAAGCAGGTGAAGATTAACTTAATGAAAATAATCCGGTCATTTCTCTTACCCTTTCCTTCCTGCCTCCGGTCCCCTGTCTTCGAACCTGTTCCTCCGCCACCGATCTCCGTCTTGACAGTTCGAGGCGGGGACGCTAAAGTAGTTGATCCAAATGGGAAGTTACTTCCCTCTTGGAGGGATGGCCGAGTGGCTTAAGGCGGCGGTCTTGAAAACCGTTGTTCCGTTAGTAGCGGAACCGTGGGTTCGAATCCTACTCCCTCCGCCAGCGAAAATATTCAGGAGAGATGGCCGAGTCGGCTGAAGGCGCTCGCCTGCTAAGCGAGTGTAGGGTGTAAAGCTCTACCGAGGGTTCGAATCCCTCTCTCTCCGCCACCGGAAAACAAAAAGCCCGGATCTGAAACCCTCGGATTCCGGGCTTTTCTGTGAGTTCAATTTCTGTGTGAGACCAAATTTGAAACCCGTGTACCCGTTGGTCTCAAAAGAAGTGTTGCCCCATGCAGTTCGCCGGCGGTGAACCGCGCAGTGACTTAAGTCTCTCCCTGACCACCCGTATCACCCCTTCTGTGTCGATCGAATCCAGGCATTCCTGAAAAGCGCACGATCTGCACCCCTCGGCAGTCAAATCCGTCCTGGAGCAATTCCCGATCACGACTACATTCCGGTCGCCCAACGGCTCCCAGATAACCGGGTCGAAAAGTCCGAAAAGCGATACGACCGGGGTGCCGACTGCTGATGCCCGGTGCATAAGGCCGGAGTCGTTTCCCAGAAACAGGGCCGATTTTTGACCTGTGACAAAACACGACAGTGACTCTTATTACTAAATGCGACTATACGTGCAACCTCTATCAAGTCAATCGGAAAAACTGTGGCAACATAAACTTTCCATCTTCCGGCATGGTAGACCACTTTGGCCGCTGCCTTTACAAGCCGCCTGATGACCGATCACTTCTGATTGCACACGGAGCGGTGTTTATGCTGGAGTTTCCCATGCCGTTCGCGTAAGATTCTACAGTTACTGGTGAATTACCGCCGATAATGATTTGGAGTTTGATATGGCACAAGTAGCTGGATTCAGGGTTAAGAATTTCCGTGTATTAAAAGATGTAACACTAGGCAAGTTGTGGAACCTCCAGCAGGCAGATCCTTTAACTCCGCTGACAGCAGTAATCGGAAAAAACGGCGTTGGGAAAAGCACTCTTTTCGATGCATTCGGATTCCTTGCAGACTGCTTAAAGTACGGGGTTGAGGAAGCCTGCGACTCCCAAGGTCGCGGCGGCTTCAACAGAATCCGGTCTCAGGGGACTGGCCTGCCCATTGAATTTGAAGTCTATTACAAAGAAACGGGAAATGCTCGTCCTATAACATATGAACTTTCTATCGACCTGGATAAGTCTGGCCGACCCTATGTCACAAAGGAACGACTTAGGCAGAGGCGGCTCCAGCAGAAACACGGTTGGCCTTTTTCTTTCCTCATCCTCAATGATGGGCGAGGGGTCGTATGGAAAGGTGAGAGCGAGGGCAGGCAAATTGCTGAGGCAGAACTTGACTTGTCCAAGATTATAGAAAGTGTCGAACAAAGCGAAGAAGGTATACAGACTGAATTCGTCGAACTGGAAAATACCAGAAAGCTGGGTATTGCTACTTTAGGCGCTCTAAAGCAACACCCCAGAATATCCGCCTTTCGCAGGTTTATAGAGGGCTGGTATCTAAGTTATTTCCATCCAGATGCTGCTCGAAGTCTACCACTGGCTGGACCACAGAAGCACTTGAACGTTCATGGCGACAACTTGGGGAATGTCGTGCAATTCATGGAACGAGAACACAAAGACAGATTTAGGGGTATCCTCAGCCGCATTGCAGAAAAAATTCCTGGCATCAGGAAAATTGATACGGAACCAACGCCTGACGGGCGCCTACTACTGCGTTTTAATGACAAAGGCTTTCGTGACCCGTTTTATGCTCAGCAAATGTCCGATGGCACTTTGAAGGTCTTTGCATACCTCCTGCTTATGGAAGACCCTAGTCCGCCGCCTTTTATTTGTATTGAAGAGCCAGAAAATGGACTCTATCACAGACTGTTGGAGACTTTGGCAAGAGAATTTAGAGACGCGACAGGAAAAAAGGGAGGATCGCAAGTTTTTATTACGACCCATCAGCCTTATCTCGTTGATGCATTGAACCCGAATGAAGTCTGGGTTCTGGAAAAGGGCAACGATGGTTTCGCGACCATACGTAGAGCCAGCGAAGACTCCACTGTGGAGAACATGGTGTCAGAAGGCTTGCCGCTCGGTGGTCTGTGGTACAGCGATTATTTGGATGCGAGGTGAGTAAATGCATTTTGAAATACTCGTTGAAGACCAGTCGGGCAAAAAGGCCCTTGAAATAATAGTTCGCCGGATTCTCGGTTCGCAACACTCGTTTCGCATACATAGTTATAGGGGCATTGGGCGAATTCCGAAAAATCTGCGGGGGGTGGAAGATCCGAAAAAGCGCTTTCTCCTCGATCAGCTTCCTCGATTGCTCAGGGGCTATGGCAGAACATTTTCGAGTTATCCCGGCGGATACCTTGCAGCAGTGCTTGTTGTGACCGACCTTGATTCAAGATGTTTGAAAAAATACCGAAAAGAGCTTTACGATGTTCTTCATGCCTGCAACCCACAGCCGGAAGCCAAGTTTTGCATTGCCATTGAAGAGGGGGAGGCATGGTTCCTGGGAGATTTAACTGCTGTGAAGGCTGCCTATCCAAACGCTAAAGAGCACGTGCTCAATTCTTATACGAATGACAGTATTTGTGGGACATGGGAAAAGTTGGCAGATGCTATTCACCAAGGCGGATTTCATGCGCTTTCGGCTCAGGGGTATCAAGCCATAGGCAAAGCTAAATCTGATTGGGCCACAAGAATTGCGCCGCGTATGGATGTTGACAATAACAGGTCCGAGAGTTTTTGTTATTTTCGCGACAAAATTCGGTACCTTGTAGGCGCCAGTTGCTAACAGGGAGAAAGGGAGAACCGCGCAAACCCGCACAGAGCGAAGACCTCAAAATTAGGCATCTAAAATATCAAATTAAAGAGACGTAGGATTTGAACCTCCGACTTCGTCCGTAAACATAGACTGGGTAAGGTCCGTTTTGAACCTGCACCTTTTCTGCACAAAAAGTGTAGGGCACCCTATTCTATCTCCACGCAGGTGCTGAGATTCGAACCCATCATCAATAGTATAGTGTTGACGACATGAGAGTTAGGGGTTGTCTGCGAACGCCAACAACCCATAAATTGCCACGATCAAGTTGGAACTGGCGGATTGGTCAGCGGGCTGCCCCGTATTCTCTGATCGCAGAAACTGAAGTAAGGCGGGTTCTAGAGCACTCCGGCATTCACGATACTTCTGTGCCGCGGCATCAAAATCGTTGAGTCGATTCGGATCAACAAAAGGCTGAAATTCAAAAATTGCTGTGTCGTGCTGAACCTTATGTTGAGTTATCAGATAATGCGGGTCTATACTGCCGTCGGTAATTTGAGTAATGGCTTCGGCAAATGCTGAACGGAACTTGGCGGCAGCTTCGCGTTTTGCCTTCTGAAGAAAATCAGATCGCGCCCCGTGCGTTATGTTGACGTCACGACCAGCCTGTATGTTCCGGGAACCAACGCCGCCACTTTGCCGCTGAGCATGACTCGGTTTTCTTAGCATCCACCTCACCATGGCTGCTATTATAGCGACACCAGCGCCGCTGAAGAGCCATGTCTTATTCTCTATGGCCCACTTGAGCGTGTCCATTCCTCTTCATCCCCCTAAGCTGGTATAGATCCGTAAGGGAAGTTCGGCAAGCTCTCGCCCTCATAACGGCTTGTTAGGTGTATCCTTTCTTCTCTTGTTCGGCAATGTGACAATCATGATGAACCAGTCGTGTGTTTTCTACCGTGTAGCCGTGGATCGCCTCAAGCCTATCCAACTCTGCATTCTTCTCTGGTAAAGGATCATTGCAAATGGGACAGATGCCTTTCTGCTGCATCCATTTCTTCATCTTCAGCTTATTGCGCGCTGTTGGATTGCCTCGCTCCAGATAACCTAGTTCCTTCGTTAGCTTTCGCCTCAATGCCCAAAGCAGTTTCTCGTCGCCTCCAGACAGTCGCTCGAGTTCTGCTTTAATGCGTTCAAAGAAAGGTTGGAAAAGTGTTTCGCGTTGTTCTTTGTTCAGTTGCGGATTAGCCATTATTATTTACCTGCCTGACGCTCACTTTCATCAGCGCGCCGCTTTTCGGCGCGTCCGCAGCAAGGTGTTGGGTTCCCCCTTCTTCCTAGCTAGGGCAAAATACAACACTGTCCAGTTAATGCAAAGAGTATTGAAGAATTCTATGTCACAATCCAGCCCGTAGATTCGGAGCGGGTCCCACCCGTCCAAATTCGTTGCGGAGCTACCTGAACAGCTTCTGCGATGTGCACCGCGACTCCTGACCACCCACCTCAGAGTTGACTTTGAACTTTAATGAAACAATAGGAAACTATATAAGTTTGTGCAGTTTCTCAACGAAATCCGCGTACTGATCGCCGGTGAAGCAGAAGCGCAATTCACGGAATGGTTCACGCAGCGCTTTGACCTGTTCGACCAGATCAACACCGTCAATTACTATTTCTTTCATCAGGAGTGCGAGGGCGCTAAAATCCTGTTCGCCCATCCCGAAACGTGTCATTTCAGCTGTCCCCATGCGAATGCCCCTTGCGGCGGTAAACCCCTCATCCTCGGGAGTAGCCTGGTAGTTGCAAACGATACTGTTGGCTTCCAGCCTGCGTGCAACTTCCGGGCCCCTTGCGTAGCCGACATTCACTATCACCTGATGGGTTTCGGTAAAGCTGATGTCCGGGTCGCCGGCCACATCGAAGCCGCAGTCTTTGAGGGCCAAAGCGAACGCTTTAGCGTTTGCGATTACTTTGCGCTGATATTCGTCTTTGAAGCAGTTCATCTCATAGGCGGCCATGAGAAGCCCAAGCATGGTTCCCAGATGATGGTTAGACACAGCCCCCGGAAAAGTGCGCCGGCGGATGGCCTCCCACAGCTCGTATCGCTCCTCATGCTCCTCGAAGCGGCTCGCTATTACGCCCCGCTGCGTGCCGAAAAACGTCTTGTGCGTCGATGCGGTAACCAGGTCGGCACCTTCGGCAAAAGGTTGCTGAAAATGAGGACCTATAAGCCCGAGTACATGGGCCGTATCATACATCACCACGGCATCGATGTGCGCAGCATTTAGATACCTGCGGATTTCGGCTACCGGTTCTTTGTGCAGAACCATGCTTTTTCCAAAAATGATCAGTTCCGGCCGGTATTCGCCGATCAGTTCGAGGGTTGCGGCGACATCGATTTTATAAGGGTTTTCAGCAAGCACCGGGAAATTTACTACGGCCGGACGCTCCGTGTGGGGGTCCCTGGCGACGAAGTCACGAAGCGCGCCCATGGGCTGTGCGCTGAGATGGCCTCCCTTGCCGATGTGATTGTTCATCACCCGGCGAATACGGCGTGGCTCGCTCCGGCGGTCGGCACGGTTGATGTAGTCGACCATGGCGCTGAACACCGTTGCATTGGCCATTTGCCCGCTGATAACGCGGGTATCGACTTCAGCGCAGCCGAGGAATTCCTTCATTTGTATTTCAAGGAGCCGTTCCACTTCGGCGATGAAATCAGTCCCCTGATAATAAAAGATATCGGAATCGTAAAAAGCCTTCGACTCTTTATGCTCTGCATACCGGAAGGCAGGGTCCATTACGGATAACAACCGCACCATCGGTGAGGTGGTCATCTCCGAAGGTATCAGATTGATGCACTCATGCTGGCGCCACCGAGTATTTTCCACGGTCTTTTCAAGCAGGACGATGGGAGCGCCGGCCGAGTTGCCCGCTTGCAGAATCGCCGCGGGGCCGCTGGGAGGTTCCTCCGACCGCGGGCAGGAAAGGGCTGGGATAGGCGGACCGGGGGGAAGCTCATGGCCGTAGATAATAGGGTGGGCATACGGGGGCGCATCGGACCGGAGATGGTATTCCACAACGACGGCTTCCACGATCTTTCCCCGGATATCGATGATGAGCCTGTCGTCCTCTATGATGTCACTGTCGATGTAGGCCAGGCAGATTGCGCGCAGCTTGTGCTCACCGGTTTGCCTGGAAAGAAGCCCATTATCGTCGAACACCCAGCTGGGGGCCATCGTGCCGCTCGATATGTAGCCGACGTGCTTGTCCCCCTTGAAGACCCTGGCCCCGGCCCTGGCAATTCCCCGGCCTGTCACCGCCACACATTTGAACATGCGGGGCAGGTCGGCGATTGTGGAGTAGTCGCGGGCTATAATCCTGGAGTAGGCGGCAAACTGTTTCTCCAGTGCCGCCCGCCCGATAAAGTCGCCTTTAAGCGGTGAAAAGCTTACGGCCAATTTGCCGATTGGCGCCGCAAAACATGGGATTTCTTTTCCATCCGGGTCGTATCCATACTCATGGCCGTAGAGCGGAAGGGCGGACTCCAACCGCAACGTGTCGCGCGCTGCGAGGCCTGCCGGCCTGGCCCCTTTCTCTAAAAGCAGGTCCCAAAGCATCAGCGCGTTTGCACGGTCAACAAAAAGTTCAAAACCGATAGGTTCGCCGGTATAACCCGTGCGGCTGACCATAACCCCGGCGCCCGCGATCCTGGCAACGCCCACACCATTTCGGTACGGCTCAGGAAGGGCGCCTGCCTCCACGACTGCCTCCAGCAGCTCGCGGGATTTGGGTCCCTGCAATGCGAACATGGCGATGTCATAGGTGCGGTCGATCAGCTCGACGCCGTCGAAACTCTCTGCATAACGCCGCAGATGCTCTAAGTCTTTTATTCGGTTGGAGGCATTTACGACCAGCAGATACTCCCCTTCAACGAACCGATAGAGAAATGCGTCGTCCACAGCCGCTCCCGTTTCACTGGCGATGAGCGTGTACTGCGCCCCTGCCGGCGCAAGGTCGAGCGCTTCAGCGTTATTGGTCAGGACATGTTGGATGAACCGGAGCGCGTTGGCGCCGCGAATGATAAATCGACCCATGTGAGAGACGTCAAAAATGTCTACGCCGCTACGTGTGTTCAAATGTTCCTCCACAACCCCCGAGGGGTAGAGAAGCGGCATGTCCCATCCGCCGAATTCCACCATCTGGGCGCCCAGGGCCTTATGCCTGTCGTATAAGACGGTTCTTTTGGGCTGGTCCATCTCTGCAATCCCTTCCGATTATGCGCTTCTTTCAAAAATCATGTTGCAAACCAGTACTGAAGAGGCCTACCGCTCCCGCCCCGTCTCGCGGAGCGTAAAGAATGAGCGGTCGGTCTCCGCGCTACGCGCTCACGTGTCGCTACGGGAGGCCGGACAAGCCCACTGCACAAAGTGAAGTAGGGCAAAGTCCCGCGAAGCGAGACTTTTACACCATTGTAACTTCACTTTATGACGCGCTTAACATCTGGCTTGCCTTCAAACGTACCACGTTCAATGTCAGTGCGTTCTGCATGGCTGCGCGCACAGTCGGCGAGCTTATCGTGTCGGGCGCATTTTTTTTCAAGCAAGGTATTATATAAGTCTATCATAGGAGGTCCTTGGCGTGATAGGAACTTCGTACAAGCGGACCGCTCGCTACGCGCCAAAAGCCCATCGAGAGGGCAATTTCTTTCCATTTGTCAAACTCTGCAGGACTAACAAAGCGTTCCACCGGAATGTGATCCGCTGAGGGCTGGAGGTATTGGCCCAGTGTTAGCAGGGTGCAACCCGCATCCAAAAGGTCCCGAAGCGTCTGGTGTATTTCTTCGGGCAACTCGCCCAGGCCCAGCATCAGACCGGACTTGATTGCAAGAGAAGCATTGAAGCCTTTCGCACGGCGCAGAAGTTGCGTGGAACGCTTATACTCAGCTCCCGGCCGGACCGTGGGGTACAACCGCTCGACGGTTTCGATGTTGTGGTTCAATACGTCCGGGCCGGCCTCCACCACTGCAAGAAGCGGCTCCGGGCGGCCCTGAAAATCGGGGATCAATACTTCAACCTGCACATCCGGAATTTTCTTGCGAATTGCTCTTATGGTTGCTGCAAAGATGGCGGCCCCACCATCCGGAAGATCGTCGCGGGTGACGGAAGTGACTACGACATAGCGCAATCCCAGACCGTGAGCAGCTTCGGCCACTCGAAAAGGCTCCTCGGGATCGGGCGGTCCCAAAGGCCCGTATTCCACGGCACAAAAGCGGCAGTTTCGCGTGCATCGAGGCCCCATAATCAGGAAAGCCGCCGTCTGACCCGCAAAACATTCCCACTGGTTGGGGCACCTGGCTTCCTGACATACTGTATGAAGCGCGCTGTTGCTGATCAGAGACCTGACGAGTTCGTAATCCGGCCCTGCCGGAAGCTTTAGCTTCAGCCAATCGGGCTTGCGGATACGCGGTTTTTTCTCTTCGTGCGGCACGATACCTTCCACTCGTACGTTAGACCTATATAATACCTGTTCGAAAAAGATGCGCCTGACATGGTAATAGCGGCGACCGTGTGTGCAGCCATGCAGAATGCACAGACATTAAACGTGGTGCGTTTGAAGGCAAGCCAAATGTTAAGCTCATCACAAAGTCAAGCTACCATGGTGTAAAGGTCTCGCTTCGCGGGGCTTCGCCCAACTTCACTTCGTGAAGTTGGTTTGCCGGGCCTCCCGTAGCGACATGCGAGCGCGTAGCGCATAGGCCGCCCACCCATCCGCGTGACGGGGCGGGGGCGGGAGGCCTCTTTTAATCTAATCCTCAATGGCCGAAAAACCAGTATCTTCTGCTCCATTTATCGGGGTCAGGGGCTTGCGGCCTTTGAAGCGAGGTCCACGGCCAGTTTGCTGAGTGCACTCGCTTCTTCGAGTCCGTCGAGGAAGCGTTGAGGGATGCCCGAAAAGCCGGTTTGGGCGCCGGTTAGTGCCCCGGTGAGGATGGCGCGCGCCTGGTTTTGCCCGCCGCCATTTACAGCATGGAGTACGGCCGCTTCGAAATCGTTGTGGAACCGCGCAGCGAGATAGTAGGCGGCAGGAAACTGGTGGTAAATCGCGCAGGGCATGCCGTAAACGATGGACACCTTCCACGCGGGTTCTATGTGGATTAGCGGGTCCGCTGCCGCTTGGGCCATATAGGAGGGCGAAAGCAAGGCGTCCGGTGAGGCGAACCGGCCTGCGCGCGGTGGGTCCGGGTCCCCGGGACGTGGCGGCTGGAGATTATCGAGAGTCACGGTGTGAAAGGGCAACTGCCCGTGTTTTACCAATTCCATGAGTTTGGACGACAGTTCCGGGTCGAGGGTATGCCCCTGAACCAGCAAGCTCAACACGGCGCCGAATGCGACAGTCATCGAGACCACGGTATCATCTGTCTGGGTAAGGATGGTATTGGCTGCTATGGCAGATGCCATCTGAGCGGGTTGCAGCGCATAACGAACGGCTATGCCAAGGGTGCGCTCGATTGCCTCGGTGGTATCCGCGTGGCCTCCGGTTTGCCCCCAGGGCAGGTTCTGCTGCACGCGGCGCCTCCATGCCTCCCGGATTGACTGACTGGTGTATCTCCCCGGTCCGCTCACCGGTGTTCCGTCGAGAAGCGGAAAGAGTTCTTCATCCATCCGGCGGCAAAAATCCTCTGCATCGTAACCGCCGCAATCAACTAGGGAGCGAAGCATGAGCCTGAGAATAAAACCTGCCTGGGAAAGTTGACCTGCTTTGAGTCCATAATGGTAACGGCCGGGTTTGGGATCTGTATAGCCGTCTATCCAATCGCCGTAGTCGCGGCGAAGTTCAGCGAGATTGTAATACCAGTGAGGACCCAGGGCCAGGGCATCGCCTATGAAGGCCCCCATGATGGCGCCTGAAGCGCGATCCTGAATGATCTTGTTTGACATTTTATACTCCAGGGATTTTCATCGTAAGACTGTTGCTTAAGGGCTTAGGGTGTGAACACCCCGGCAATAATCGGCGCCGGGGCGTAACAGCGCGCGTGCAGGCAGATCAGTCACGCAGGGTAGCGGTGAGGCGTAGCGGGTAGAGCAGCAGGTCCAGCGCATCCAGTATATTCCGGCTAAGAATATCAGCAGCGAGCAGCGCTTCCATGGATGCGGCTTCGGCCTGAAGCAGCGCGATACCCAATGCGGCCCTTTTGAGCATAATACGATCATTTCTTCCGTTTCCAATCGCCACGCACTCTTCGGGGCCGAGATCTCCTATGTAGTCTCCTTTGGCTTCGGCCTGATTTTCAGAGGAAATGACCGACACCCGGCAGGGCAGTTTTGCGAGTTCCTCTTTTGCGCTGCCGAAAGTATCCGCAGTCAGGACATGCACCTGAAGACGATCTGAGAGCAACTCAAGCCTCTCCCCAACACCGGTTATCACTTTACCGTCGCAGGCCAAAGTCCCGTTGTAGTCAAGCACCAGGTTGGCCAGAAACAACCGCTTAAATCCTGGAATTTCGATTCCGAGCATGCTTGCCAGCCTTTGTTCTCAGCCTGGATATGTAATGAAACTCATTATAGACCATAGTAAGGTTGCTTTTTCAAACTGGTGTAACAAGCGGAGAGGGTGCTGAGGGGCTCAGGCTAAGAGCTCCCTCAGCACGCGGAGCTACTTGCTCCCGCTGGGCGCGTGGCAAGACGGAGCATGACATGCAGGGGCATGACATGTGGGAGCATGACATGAAGGGGCATGACATGAAGGAGCATGACAACTTGTTTTTGCGTCACAAACGATACCAGTTGATCTTTTTTCCACCTCTTTTACCTGTAGCATAGCTACCTCCTCTAAAAGGAATCAGAACTTCCACGTCCAGGGCCTTTTTCGTTACTTAATATGTGAACGCACCATCTATTTGTCAAATAGGATAGTTCGATTTTATCGTCCAATTTGGATTCAATTCAACCACGGGCGAAAGGCTGTCAAACTGAATGAAGCATTCGCGCCATCTCTCACGCTTAATAGCTTATTCCTATTGGCTGCATTGGTTTACACGATAAAATCGACTGGACGGAAGCAAGCCTGGCTGGTATAAATCTCAAATACCAAGGAGAAACTTATGCCGATGGAACTAAATGTCCATATCAGTCCAAATGTCGTCAGGCAGCTAAAAGACCTGCAAAGAGGAGGGGGCAATGCTTCACAGGCTGCCGAACATGCTCGGAAGATAATCAATCAGGCACTTGAGGGCATTTCCAGTCCAAAGCAGATAGGAAGACTCACCAGGTATGGTGAAGCGCGCATACCCAATTGCATCAAGTTCGACCTTGTCAGGGGATACCGCTTGATAGCAGTCATGGGCAAACAGGCGATTAGTTTCCTTTTCGTCGGAAGCCACGACGAATGCGATCACTGGGTAAGAAATAATGCCGGTTTTGAAGTCCCGGCTGACAATAGCACGGCCGAGGTGTTGCAGGTGAGGAGAAAGACAGATGAGGAGAAACCCCCTTGCCCAATGCAGGAACAAGAAGCCGAGATGGAAGCTGACGACTATGACAGTGTGCTTTTGCGGGACCTGACCGACCGGGACCTTCGAGAAATCTTTCGAGGGCTTTGTGGAAGACGCGCATGATTGGCGCCAACTAAGCCCCGCGAAGCGAGACCTTCACACTATTGTAGCTTGACTTGAGGAAAATATGAGGAGGCAGTAATGAAGAAATGGTCTGTTGTTTTGCTGCTCATGTGTCTGTCTCTTTGTGCCCATGGAGCTTTTGCGGCCAGCCGCTCCGGAACGGTTTCGATGGATTTTGACCTGTCGGGTCAGAAAGCAGGTGAAGAAGTCCGGCTTTGGATTCCTTATCCCGTTTCGGACGCCGATCAGCTCATCACTGACATCAAGGTTACCGGCGACTACAGTGAGTCGGCCGTCTATACGGATCGGATAAATCAAACGCCGATGCTGTTCGTGCGCTGGGATAAGGATGCCAGTAGCCGGAAGATGACCTTTGCCTTTCATGCCGAACGGTTGGAAGTTGTGCGAAAATACATTCCGGGCAGCCTGGTCTGCTGGGATCAGTCGGCTTTCAAACCGTACCTTGCAGGCACACGCCTCGGCCCGATCGATGGGGACGTGAAAAAGTTGGCCGACCGGATCACCGAAGGCAAAAAGACCGTGGAAGGCAAGGTGCGGGCTATTTATGACTGGACCTGTGCTAACATGCATCGCGATCCCGACACGCCTGGGTGTGGAATTGGCGATGTGCCCGCCCTGCTGGAGAAGCTCGGAGGCAAGTGTACCGACATTTCTTCGGTTTTCATCGCCCTGTGTCGAGCGTCCGGAGTGCCGGCCCGGGAAATCTTCGGGCTTCGCTTGGGCAAGAAGGCTGAAGAGGACATCACGGGGTACCAGCACTGCTGGGCCGAATTCTATTTGCCCGGCTATGGATGGGCGCCCGTTGACCCCGCCGATGTCCGCAAGGCCATGCTGGTCGAAAACCTCAAGCTTGAAGACCCCAAGACGGCCGAATACAAGTCCTATTTCTGGAGCGGCATTGACCCATACCGGATCAAGATTGCCGTAGGGCGAGACGTCGTACTCAACCCGCCACAGTCCGGTGAGCCGCTGAACGGATTAGCTTATCCATTCGCCCAAGTCGGCAACAAGACCATCGACTGGCTCGACCCCGCCTCGTTCAAATACAAGTTCACCTTCAAAGAAGGGTAACCATTCGCCGTTTACCCAAAAAGGTCAACAGCGATTTCCGGTTCAGCTGCGCCCCCCAAAAACGGGGGTGCAGCCGAACCGGCTCTAAGGCTCATGCCGATTGCTTTTTGGCAATTTTGGCCACATGAGCCCCCTGAAAGCGGGCAATCTTCAGCTCATTTTCCGAAGGTTGCCGGGCGCCGTCCGTACCGGCAAGCGTCCCCGCGCCATAAGGCGATCCACCTGTGATTTCGCTCATGTTCATGAGTTCCTGACAGGAGTAAGGGACCCCCACAATGATCATTCCTTGATGAAGAAGCGTCGAATGAAAGGAAGTAATAGTAGTTTCCTGTCCGCCGTGCTGGGTAGCGGTCGAGGTGAAAACACTGGCCACCTTCCCAACGAGGCTGCCGTTGAACCACAGGCCGCCGGTCTGGTCCAGAAAATTGCGCATCTGTGCGCACATGTTGCCGAAGCGGGTTGGCGTGCCAAAGATAATGGCGTCATAGCCCGGCAATTCGTCAACGGTGGCGATCGGCGCTGCTTGATCCAGTTTGGCCCCGGCCTTGCGCGCCACTTCCTCGGGAACCAGGTCCGCCACGCGCTTGATCGTGACCTTGGTACCCTCAACACTTCGGGCGCCTTCGGCGACTGCGTTCGCCATAGTTTCTATGTGGCCATACATGCTGTAGTAAAGTACGAGAATATTTGCCATCTTCCGGCTCCTCTTCTTGTGTGGTTGTAAGGTATAAAGTTCGTGACTACCGGCTCCGGCCTGGAGCAACATTTAAATATTGTAAATTCGCCTGATTGATTTGATTCGGATGCGGCACGTGAATCTCGATTATGTTTCCCCTTACCGATCTAGCAGACCCATGCAGGACATAGCGCAAGAGGGTGGAATTCCAAGGTTCAGGTCCACATCGAAGACCTCCTCGATATTGCGTTTCATCTGTTCGCGAACCTCTTTCATTGACGCCTTGCGGGCGATCTGCTGTTCCAGGGAGGTCATCTTGACCCCTTGCAGCCCACACGGGTTGATCCAGCCAAACGGTTCCAGGGACACATTCACATTGAGAGCAAAACCGTGGAAGGTGATTCCTCGCCGGATAGCGATTCCCAGGCTGCCCAGTTTGCGGCCGTCCACCCAGATTCCATGGTTTAGCCGGTTGCGCGTGGCGTCCACCCCCCAATGGGCCGCCGTCCGGATCATGATTTCCTCGAGTCTTTCCACGTAGCCGGTGACCGTGAATTTGGCGGCGCGCAAGTCCAGGATCGGATACCCGACCAGTTGACCCGGACCGTGAAATGTTATGTCCCCGCCTCGTTCTGCATGCACTATCGGGATTCGGGCTTTCTCGAGGAAAAGCTCAGAGACCATGAGGTTTTCCCTTCCGCCCCTGCGGCCCAGGGTGAAAACCGGCTCATGTTCCATGAGAAGGAGAATATCCGGGACGACGGTCCTGGACTCTCTAGCGGCGACAAGGCGCAATTGTAGCTCATGGACCTTTTGGTAATCCATCAGGGCTAAGTCAGCACAAAGCCAGCTTTTCGTTGTCCGCCTGGAAGCCGAACCGGTGGTATTCGCCTTCACTGGGGCCCCCACTTCGTTTTATCCGGCATCAATTGCCGCCCCCGCACGTCAACCGGGGGTTTCGTGCAGCGCCTGTTTCATCGAGCCGCCGCACTTTTGTACGCCAGGGCGCCTTATAGAGCCGCTCGGGATCTTCGCCCGCTTCTCTCACCACTTCCTTGAAGGCTTCCACGAACAGGTCCAGGTCTTCTTTGCACTCTGTCTCCGTGGGTTCGATCATAATGGCCCCATGAACGACCAGCGGAAAATATATGGTTGGTGGATGAAATCCATAGTCTATCAATCTTTTGACCATGTCCAGAGTCGTTATTTTCAAAGGCGCCTGGAGCTTGTCGGAAAAGACGCATTCGTGCATGCAGGGCCTGTCGTAGGCAAGTTGCAGGGTGTCTTTGAGCTTTTCCTTTATGTAATTGGCATTGAGCACGGCCAGTTGGCTCACCTTTTTCAGGTCCGCTCCAAGACTCAGGATATAGCTGTAAGCCCTTATGATGATACCCCAATTGCCGTAGAAAGCATGGAGCTTGCCTATGGATGAAGGAAAATCATAGGACAGATGATACTCTCCATTATCATCGACAATACGGGGCGTGGGGAGATAAGGCTCCAGATGTTTCCTGACGCATATCGGGCCGGCGCCGGGTCCGCCGCCCCCATGGGGTGTCGAGAAGGTCTTGTGGAGGTTCAGATGAAGTACGTCTATTCCAACCTCACTCATGCTCACGATCCCCAGCATGGCGTTCATATTGGCGCCGTCGGCATACACCAGTCCACCTTTGTCGTGTACAATTTCTGCAATCTCCCTGATATTTTCTTCGAAAAAGCCGAGAGTATTGGGATTGGTGACCATAATGCCGGCCGTTTCATCATCCATGACCGCCGCAATGGTATCGGCGGAAAGCACTCCTCTGTCATTGGATTTCACATTGACGGGGCTGTAGCCGCACAATGCTACACTGGCCGGGTTCGTGCCATGTGCGGTGTCCGGAACAATGATTTTGGAACGCCGTGAACCTTTACTCTTATGATAAGCATGGAAAACGAGCATGCCTGCCAATTCGCCGTGAGCACCAGCTGCCGGTTGAAGAGAAACCGCGTCCATCCCGGTGATTTCCGCCAGAAGACGTTCGAGTTCAAACATCACTTTGAGCGCCCCCTGAGACAATGCGGCGGGCAGCAGGGGATGGGCCCCGGCAAACCCCGGCAGGGCGGCCTGCTTCTCATTGGTCTTTGGATTATACTTCATGGTGCATGAACCCAGGGGATACATGCCCGTATCTACGCCAAAGTTCCACGTGGACAAGCGAGTGTAATGGCGCACTACTTCGACTTCGCTCAGGTCGGGGAAATTCGGGCCGTTTCCTGTCAGGGTTTCATCCAGTTCAGAAAATTCCACATCCCTCCGGGGCAGGGAAATCCCCGATCTGCCCTTTTTGCCTTTTTCGAAGAGCAGGGGCTCATTGAGCACCAATCCAGTGGAGCCTGCGAATTCTTTCATGATTCAACCTCGTTTCACGAATTTCCCCAACGCATTCACCGGAATATCCACCACAGAGACACCGAGAAGGTCAAAATCTTTTTGACAGGATTTACAGGATTTACAGGATTGAAAAATCTCCAAATTAGGGATTTAGGGATTTAGGGATTCAGGGATTCAGGGATTTAATTCCTCGATTCCTCAATTCGGTCCTCCCCCATCCGTCAGGGAGAATTCACCATCTGTCCACCTTGTTTTCCTGTTAATCCTGTCAATCCTGTCAATCCTGACCCTCTTGCAAAAGTCCTTCAACGTCATTCCGGCGAAGGCCGGAATCCAGGCCTTTCAAGGTCACCTAGACCGCGGATGTCACCGGGGGGACGATTTTTTTGAGTTCTGCAAGAGGCTCTCCTGTTAATCCTGTTAATCCTGTCAAAGGGCTTTCCCTCCGCCTCCTCTGTGGTGAATGCGTAACGCACTAGCCTTTCAATTGGTTCACAAGTGCGTCGATATCTTTCTTAGTTTTGGTTTCCGTAACGCACAGCAGGTAATGGTTGGGAAGCTGGGGGTAGTAGACCGCCAAAGGAAGCCCTGCCACCAGTTTCCGGTCGAGCAAGCGCTTATAGGTCACCTCAAAGCCGGGCGAAAATTCAACGACGAATTCATTAAACGTGGCAGCGGCAAAGGGTATTTTGAATCCGGCCTTTCTCAGTTCCTTCTTTAGGTACTCGCTCTTGTCATAATTAAGCCGGGCCAGTTCACGTATCCCGCTCCCACCAAGCGAGGCCATGTACATGGCGGCGGTCACGGCGCAAAGACCGCTGTTGGTGCAGATATTGGACGTGGCTTTTTCCCGTCTTATGTGCTGTTCCCGAGTGGCGAGCGTCAGGACAAATCCTCGTTTTCCGTCCATGTCCTCAGTCTGCCCCACCAGGCGGCCCGGCATGCTCCGCACGTACCGCTTGAGACAGGCAAGCATTCCCAGCCCCGGTCCGCCGTAACTCTGGGAAATACCGAAGCTTTGACCTTCGCCGCACGAAATATCGGCGCCCTGGGTCCCGGGGCTCTTATAGAGACCGTAAGCGAGAGGTTCCGTGAAAGAAGCGATGAACATGGTCTGTGTGTCGCGGGTAAGGTTGCCCACAGCACTCAGATTTTCTATACAGCCGAAAAAATTGGGCGACTGAATGGCGACCGCCCCCAATCCTTCGGCGCTTTCCAGTTTACTCAGGTCCGTTGTGCCGTCTGCCGAAAAAGGCAGCTCGATGATCTCGAACTCCGCTGGTTCAAGATAGGTGCTTATCACACGCCGATAGAGGGGGTGAATAAGGCTCGATACCGCCACCTTTTTCAGCCCGCTCACGCGGGCCGCCATAAGCAGGGCTTCGGCCAATGCTGAAGCCCCGTCATAGAGGGAGGCGTTGGCTACATCCATGCCCAAAAGAGAAGCAACGAAAGTCTGGTATTCAAAAATTGCCTGCAGGGTCCCCTGGCTTATTTCCGGCTGATATGGAGTGTAGGACGTGGAGAATTCAGAGCGGCCAAGAAGATAGGATACCGATGCCGGGATGTGATGTTCGTAACTGCCCGCTCCCAGAAATACTTTATACAGAGGCGCCACAGCCATCGATTGCGCCAGGGCCGCCATCATCTCGTTCAATTCCCACTCCGTCAAAGGCCCGGGCAGCACGAGGTCCGTCTTGCGGCGGCAAGCTTCGGGAATTGATGAGAAAAGATCGTCCAGACTCGAAGCCCCCGTCACCTGGAGCATCTGGGCGATGTCTTCTTCGGTGTGAGGCAGATATCTCATTCTTGTATCCCTCGACATTAGACTTGTTAGCAACACTACGATCACTTCGTGAAGCGCCCTCGCAGCCCCCCTTATCGGTGGACCTCGCGCGGGTGGGCGGGAGGGCTGCGGAAGGCATCCCGCTCGGTTCGCCTATCATGCGCGTTGGGCCCTCAGCCGGATGCCTTCAGCATCTCAAGATAGGCATCGTGGGCCATAAGGCCATCCATCTCGGAGAGATTGGAAGGCTTCACGTCTGCTATCCACCCATCGGTGTACGGGGCCTTATTGACTAATTCGGGCGACTCTTCCAGCGCGGTATTTACCCCGATTATTTCCCCGCTGACCGGCATGTAGACTTCAGCCACCGCCTTGACGGACTCCAATGTTCCGCATTCCTCGCCCTTCGTTAATGTCTTACCCACTTCGGGGGTCTCCACAAAGACAATGTCCCCGAGCCGATCCTGAGCATAATCGGTAATGCCTATACGGATTATCTTCCCGTCAAGCCTTGCCCACTCATGGTCCTTTGTGTAACCAATGTCGTGCGGAGTCACCAGTTCACTGATATCTTTCATATGTCAGCCCCTTTAGCGATACAAAGAAGAGTGAAGAGTGAAAATTATCCGGTCCTTTCTCTACGCTTTCCTTGGCCTGTCTATGACCAGAGGCGTTTAGCCGGACATTCACCCTTCTAACTTCACCATTCACACATCAGGATATGCCTCCGCGCAACCCCTCCCTTCGGCAAGCTCAGGGCAAGCTCGGTGGGTACCTTTGTTTATAGTGGTATTAATAATCACGAGGCGGCGGGCTTGCCAGGAGTTGTTCGTCGACCAGGCCCGGCGGGCGGGGAAATGACAAAAAATGACTCGGATTTGGGATTTTTTTTCGTCTTCGGCTCAACAAATATGCCGCTGTATTTAATGTCAAAGACCTTTAGAATGAATACACCAGTAATCAGTGACATGCCAAAGTGTCAAGGGAGACGGCGAACATGGCGAAGAAAGTGGTCACAACCTCTGAGATGAGTCACTCACCGGGTCAACCTAAAATTTTTGTTCTTTACCTTGGCTCTTACAAGATCGGCATCCAGTCCAAACAGATCGCAGATCCACAAAAAACTGCCTGGATCTTCGCAAGACGATCCAAACCATGCGGAAGCGTTACGCTTATTGCGGCGCGTCTCGGCACTGTTCGTACGCCACTGCACCTTGATCCCGCTCATTACGATTTCGAGGCCCCGTCCCCTGGCGTGAAAATCCTCAATCGTCTGCAGTAAAACCGCCTCCCAAAGCGCGAACGCGCCACGGTTCCCGTCCGTGGCCTCCATTGGTTCGAAATCTTTAACGCAATGCCTGCACTCCATTTTTAAACCTCTATTCAGGAATTTAGGGATCTAAGAATTCGAGAAATAATCAATTGAGGAATTCAGGAATTGGGGAATTGAAAAATCCCTAAATCCCTTGATTTGGGAATTCGTAGTTCAGGCTATCACCTGGGATTTGGCCGTGCAAAACGGCAACCAGAAACGGCAATATGAGCGGCAATTGAAACGGCAACCAGAAGCGGCAAAAAGCAGCCATGCAAGAAAATATCTGGCGAGAGGATCTCTGCCGCCCTGATTCAGGTTTCCGGCCACCAATTTATAAACACATGGCTTGCATTGGCCCGATTTTCATGGTCATGAGCACAATTGCCGGTTTAAAATTAAGTTTCCATCCGGAAGGGGTCCTTTTCCGCCCTGGGGCGGTGGGACCGCCGGCCGACTTGGCCACTGCCTTAAGGCTGTGGCCGCAGAGGATTCGGGGGCTCGATCGCCGATCTCGACGCTCCGCGAGGCGGTACGGATATACGCCTCCGCGCAACCCCTCGATTTCCTTGCCAGGAGGAAAAATGCCTTTTTTTTAGGTCAAAAAATCCGAATCGGAAACTGCTGGTCTCCTATCCGGTGTTTCCGGATGGACTCCAGCGCAATACTGAAAGAAGGAAAAATGAGCGGTTTGGGAAAATCCGGGCGAAAGGGAAGGTGGCGGAGGCCGGAAAAGTATATATGCAGCGCCTGCTCGCAGGAGCTGACTTTTTGCTGGACATGTCCGTGCGGTTTTATGATCTGTTCGGATTGCATGGAAGAAAATTTTTGGGGAATGACCTGTAACGGAATTCAGTGGACATGTCCGGACTGCGGGGCCATCCGCAGTTTTGGAAACGACTAATACCTTGTTGCGTTCAATAAAGTATCCAATAATACTTGGCGGAGCATCGAGATCTATGTGGCGCTTGCGGCCACGGCCTCAGGCCGACCGCCGCGAGCGCCCGGCTCTTGGCCTCGCGCGTTCGCGCGTGGCCAAAATCCTGCGGGGGTGTGGGGGAATCATTCCCCCGCTCAGTTTGGGGTTTTTCGGCTGAACGCAACTTGGCATGAGGATCGGAGAAAACCGATGAGTGCAAAACGTGTGGTGATAATCGGAGGCGTTGCTCTTGGGCCGAAGGCGGCGTGCCGCCTTAAAAGGCTCGAACCTGACGCCGATGTGGTCATAATCGATCAGGACCAATACATTTCCTACGGGGGCTGCGGGATCCCTTATTTCATTTCGGGAGATATAAGCAGCGTGCAGGAGCTGATGAGCACGAGCTTCCACATGCAGAGGACCCCCGAGTTTTTCCAGGATGCAAAGGACGTCCGGGTAAGGACCCGCACGCGGGCGCTCGCGATCGACCGGGCAGGCAAAAAAGTGCGTGTCCTGGATTTGACATCGGGGAGTGAGGAAGACCTCCCGTACGACCGCCTGGTGATAGCAACCGGAAGCATACCGAACAAGCCCCCGATTCCGGGCATTGACCTGCCCGGGGTGACCTCGGTTTCAGACCTTAACTCCGCAATCGCCGTGAAGGACAGAATTTCGCGTGGGGAGGTGAACAGGGCCGTAATCGTAGGCGCCGGGGCAATTGGCTGCGAAATGGCGGAAGCGCTCGGCGACCTCTGGGGGATCGAGACCCACCTGGTGGAGATTGAGCAACAGGTGTTGCCGGGAATCCTCGACCGCTCGCTTGCCGGAATCATCCGTGCCCATTTGGAAGAAAAAGGCGTGCAACTCCATCTCGGACGCCGTGTGGTTGAAATCCGGCAAAATGGCGGCGAGGCCGCCTTTGAGGTGAAAACGTCCGATGGCAGCATCCGGGCCGACCTGGTAATCACGGCCGCAGGCGTTCGCCCAAACTCCGAGCTTGCCCGTAGCGCCGGGCTTCTTGTTGCCCACTCAGGGGCTATAGTAGTCAACCGGATGCTTCAGACTTCGGACCCGGAAATCTACGCAGGAGGCGACTGCATAGAAATCCCGCACCTCGTCACAGGGAATCCGGTCTACTTTCCCCAGGGTTCCCTTGCAAACCGGCAGGGGCGGATAATCGGGACCAACCTTGCCGGTGGGGCCGCAGAGTTCGCCGGCACGGTGGGCAGTTTTGCGATAAAGATTTTCGATTTGGCCGTCGCTTCCACTGGCATAACGCCTCAATCGGCCCTGAAAAACGGCTTCGACGCCGAACCGGTCCTGGTTGTCCAGGCCGACAGGGCGCACTTCTATCCGACCCAGGACCTTATCTATTTCCAACTCACGGTCGACCGAAAGACCCGGCGCATTCTGGGCGCACAGGCCGTAGGCGCCAACGGCGATGCGGTCATCGGCCGCATAAACGCGATTGCCGCCATTCTTCCATTCAAACCTTCGATCGAAGATATTTCGAATCTGGAAATAGCCTACTCTCCCCCTTTTGCGTCTGCCTTGGACGTAGTCAACGCGGCAGGCAACACGGCGGAGAATATCCTGGACGGCTTGAACCGGCCGATGCAACCGGATGAGTTCGAAAGGTGTTTTCTTTTGGATGAAAGCTCCGACTGCCTCTGCCTGGATGTACGAGGACCCGCCAATGCGGCCCCGTTTGTAGAGCGCTATGGAGACCGCTGGCTCAATATTCCCCAGGAGACCCTGAACAGAAGAATGGAGGAGGTCCCAAGGGACAAGCGGCTTCTTTTGATGTGCAATTCGGGGGTTCGATCCTATGAAGCAATGCGTCAACTGGATCGGGCGGGAATCGGCAATACGGTAAACGTCCAGGGCGGAGTTGCCGTGCTCAAAAAATCCGGGGCGGCGAGCCGCCGCGCCCAGGGCTCGGGAACCGGGACCGCCGACCGGGATTAAGAGTATCCGTTCACCGCAGAGACGCAGAGGACGCAGAGAAGGTCAAAATCTTTTTGACAGGAGAGCCTCTTGCGGAACTCAACAAAACCCTCACCCCGGTGACATCCGCTGTCCAGTGGACCTTGAAAAACCTGGATTCAGGCTCCCGGACTGGACATTTCCGGGACAGGCCCCGCCGGAATGACGTTGAAGGACTTTTGCAAGAGGCTCTCCTGTCAAAGGGTTTTTCCTCTGCGCTCTCTCCCTGACCGGACTATGTCCCGCCTCTGCGGTGAACGCCTATGGAGTAGCCTAGATTCACGGGACTGAGAAAGATGGAAAAAACTGATTCTTCCGGATCTCCCGGCTGGGCCGGCCCTCCCGTAGCGATCCTGTGGACCGAGTCGCTCGTATGGGGGCTTCTTTGCATAGATACGCTGTCGGCGCTCGGGGTTCCCTTCCGGTTGCTCAGTGCATCGGAGATTTGCGAAGGCTACCTTGACGCATTTCGAATTATGATTGTGCCGGGCGGGTGGGCGGCCCATAAAGTGCGCGCTCTTGGAGAAACGGGCAGAAAAAAAATAGCCGGGTTCATCGACAAAGGCGGCTCTTATATCGGATTTTGCGGGGGCGCCGGGCTGGCCCTGTCGAGCCCTCCCGCTCTTTACCTTACCCCGGTTCGCAGAATGCCCCTGTCCGAACGTCTTCCGAGCGCAAGCGGTGAGATTCATATATCAGGTGCGCTTTCGCATCCTGCCTGGAAGGGTCTTCCGGCCCGGATTCCCGTTTCTGTCTGGTGGCCCTCTCAATTCCGGATGGACCCCGGTTGCCGGGCCGCCTGCCTTGGTTCATACGATGATCCCGGGGCCGGCTTTCAGGTCGCGGACCTGCGAGTATGCGACACAGGCGAAAGCGCCGGCTGGGAGCAACTGGAGAAATCCTACGGAATCAACCTTGACCCGGCGCGGATCAAGGGCCATCCGGCAATAATCGAAATTGAGAAGGGAAAGGGCCGGCTCATTCTTTCATACGCTCATCTCGAGACCCCCGGCGACCTTTGGGGGAACCGGCTTTTTTTAAATATACTGAATTATCTGCATGATGTTTCCGGTGTTTCCACGCCCGGCGGCGACAAAAGCGTGAACGGTTCGCCTCCTGCCCCTGGAGAGAAGCGGAATTCATCACCCCTAACCCGTCAGGAGCCAAGCGCGGCGCCATCGGACATCCGGTATCCACCATCGGGAATTTCGAAGGCAAAGCAAGCCGCTGCCGACCTCATCGCCTTTGGAGAGGCCAACCTGCTCTGGAACTGGAGAAAGCCGTGGCTGCTCAACTGGAAGCGGGGTATACGGGGTCTTGAGTATGGCACTCTATATGTGGCGCTTAGCTATATGGAGGAGCTTGAACACAAATTAGCGGCCGAACCGGATGCAGGCTCGGGTCCGGCAGTCCTTTGCGCAAACTGGCCGGAGAGGACTAAAGAGCTGGAAGAAAAAACCCTGGAATTCTGCGCTCTGGCAAAGCGGTTGCTCTTCGAAGAAAAGATCGCAGCCGGGATGGGAATGGTCAGCAAGACCGGGACAGTAAATGAAAGGGTCGATCCTCTGCGCCGCACGCTCTTTGGGAAAAAAATGAACCACGGGGGCTTTTGCGGAGCGCTCTTCGACCTGATCGACCGTATGCTTCTGGACTTGATCAGGGGCGGCGGGGGCGGCGGGGCCGCAGCCGACTTGGCCACTGCCTTTGGCGGTGGCCATAGCGGATGATGGGCAGCAGCAGATATCTCGACGCTCCGCGGGGTGTCGTGATTGGAGATTGACACGGCCGGGGAGGAGAAGGACTCTTTTAGGACAAAAAATTAGGACAAAAAATCCGGATGGAAACTAAACTAAGGATTGTCATGTGCCGCACTCTACTTCTCAGATGATTTAGAGATAAGCGAACCATGTATTGAAACATCGCAAAATCTACCTATTGACAAGATACATGGAATTACAAAGTGGTTTTCAGCTCTTTTTATATCTCCGAATTATTCAAGCCCAACCGAACCACCGGTGGCAGATTCACACAATCAGAAATCTTCTATTGACATGGCATTGCAGAGGCTATATTCCTGCCAGTGTTAACTATGTGATTACACATTGATAAATAACAATGACCAGAAATGGCAGGAGGTGAACAGTTGGCATTCCCTTCGTGGCTCTCCATTTCCGCTAGCAGGGAAAAGAAGCCAGGGGGTAGTCCGCAAGTGAGTAAAATACAGATCAGGGGCAACGGTGTACCCACGAGGCCGTCAAATGAGTACTGGCAAACCATTTCTCCGCTGGGCAGGTAGCAAAAAACGGCTTATTCCAAAACTTATCCCTTATTGGGGCGAAGGTTTTGGGCGTTATGTCGAACCTTTCATGGGGTCCGCTGCACTGTTTTTCGCGATAGAACCTCCTGAAGCGATTTTATCCGATATAAACCTGGACCTTGTGCTAACATTCTGCGCAGTGCGTGATCACCCTAGCGCTGTTTACAACCGAATGATTAGCCTGCCAGTTGGCAAAGAACCCTACTACAATATTCGTCAAAAGGATGACTCTAACCTGCCCCTGATCGATCGAGCCGCCCGTTTCGTGTATCTAAATCGGTTTTGCTTTAACGGTCTTTATCGTACCAACATGGACGGCAAATTCAACGTACCATACTCAGCCTCAAAGACCGGACAACTACCGAGTATAGACCTTCTTTCTAAAGCGGCTCAAGTGCTGTCCTGCGCACAAATTGCGACAAGAGATTTCAGGGAAACGCTTCAGGATCTGCGTGCGGGAGATTTCGTCTATATGGACCCTCCCTATGCCGTTCAGAACCGTAGGATTTTTCGACAGTACGGCCCTGAATGTTTCGGAATTAATGATCTTGCCGACTTGGCATTCAAGCTTCCAGAGATTGACCTTTGCGGCGCAACCTTTCTTGTCAGCTACGCATTGTGTGAGGAGGCCATGGAAGCCTTTGATGGATGGCATATTCAGCAGGTTCCCACACAACGTAGTGTAGCTGGTTTTTCACGCCACCGACGAGAGGACATTGAGATACTTGTCTCGAACCGAAAGCCACCGGATGGGAATTGACCAAATTATTTTTTATTCGTGCGGTGAAAAGCCGAAAAGTCCTCAATACAGAAAAATGGGTGACAATTCGTTATTAACATTCACTTCTAGGCATTGAAAATGAATCTAGCGGTGATCAGCGATCTTCATGTTGGGCTGGCTGCACGGGCAAAAGATCTCTGCCCTGAACCACCGAGCACCAAGATAAAAGCCCGCTCTAAATACATTGCAAAAATAGAAGATGCATATAGGCAAAATTTTGTGGATTTCGTCCGGCGGCAGGGAATAACCGCAGACTATCTCATTCTGCCTGGTGACCTTACGAATCGAGCTCACCCGCGAGAGGTACGACTGGCTTCCGACTTTGTCTACCAAGCGGCCTGTGCTCTTAATGTAAGGCGCGATAAGATTATATTTGCTCCTGGGAACCATGATGTTGACTGGACAATGTACGACCCAATTGATGACACAGGCGTTCGTTGGGAACAGAGATATTATTCGATAGGCCACAACAAATTCCTGTTCCGAAGACTTATTAACCTAGGACAAGGTGATATTCTTTCGTCTCCCTATTTTATAATTTGGAACTTCGATGATCTTCTCGCCGTTGCATATAACTCAGCCAGCCACGATACACCGGTTCCGCAGAATGGCGTCCATCATGGCCTCGCCGATCCGAATCACCTTGACGCCATCCGTTCACACCTCCAGCGTATCCCTTTTGATGGTCGTTTACGCCTATTTGTGGTCCATCATCACCCGCTCGACTTTTCAAACCCCCTGCCCACTACACCTGATTTCAGTCTGATGACCAACGCGGAGGGCTTGCTCTCCCTTCTCCACGAGTGTTGTTTCGATCTTCTCATCCATGGGCATAAACATCACCCACGATTCGAAACCCACAGCACTCAAACCTATCCCCATATTCCTGTCCTCTGTTCCGGAAGCTTTTCGGTTGAGATCGACACATTGTGGGCTGGTACTATAGATAATCAATTCCATTTAGTGACTCTGAATGGGAGAGCTGGGGTCGAGAATCGGCTCGTTGGTAAAATAATAAGTTGGAGTAATAACCATATTAAAGGGTGGATTCCTAGTGAAGAATCAACTACTGGCATTCATCATGTTATCCCCTTTGGAAGCTATTTTATGCCCGATGAACTTGATGCGCTCCTTGATCCATTTGTAAGACAATGGCTGACTACACACGATCATATATTGTGGAGTGAGGTAGTAGATCAGTTTCCTGAATTAGAATATCTTCCTCTCGATAGCTCGATTAAGACTTTTGATAGGATAGCAGTTAAATTAGGCCGGCAAACTATTTATCAGACATTAAAGGCTTTGATGATTTATTAATGGAGTTCGGGCTATGAATAACGAGCCGTCAAAACATAGGCGCAACCTCTTTGAGGTCGATAATGCCCGGAACCTATCGATGCATGAGTTGGTTGAGACGTTTATCCCTACTCAATCGTTCTGGCGTCTTCTGTCTGCAAAGCATCATGTAGTGCTAGGAGCTAGAGGCCAGGGGAAAACGGCGCTGGCAAAAATGATCTCGCACGACCATCTCGCTTTGATGGCTCACACACGAGATGAACCAAGGGCTAAGTCGGCTGTTCTTGATCAGCAGTTCATCGGAATCTATCTTCCGACACGTTTGGAGTGGGTCGGCGGGCTGAATAATAAGCCATGGTTAAACGAGAGAGAACGAGAGACTTTTTTCCAGTGGCGTCTTAACATAGCAAGTTGTATTGCATTCATTCCTATCGCAAGCAGCTGTATTTTAACATACATTCAAGGGAGAGCAAAGCAGGCTCAGGCTGAAAGAGAGCTGTCCCAGCAACTCTCAAAAGACTGGCTTCTTGAGCTAGGGCCGAGATTCGGTGACCTTCTGCAACTTAGACGGCATTTGGAGGATACAGATTATCGTAAGCAAATCCAGATCTTACGCCAGAGGGTAGCTGGTAGTCTTCCCAAGGGGGATATGCCAGAGGGCGTTGCCTTCGGGATTGAACTTTTTGCTCCACTGCGTCAAGGAATCAAACAATTATCTCGCCTCCTCTCAATTAATCGGAATTGTGCATGGCTTCTCTGTCTTGATGAGGCAGAATTTCTTAATTACACGGATCATCGAATCATAAACTCCCATATGCGGGCCTACCCAGACAATCTATTCATCAAGTTGACAACAATGCCATATTGTCATTACACGCTTGCCACAAACATTGGCGCAGACTTAGTTAATGGGCACGATTTTGAGTATGTAAATATTGATTCGGATCGTGTATTGAACGCTCGCTATACTGGAGAAACGGATACCATCGGAACCCGATTTGGGAGGACCCTTTTTAATAGACTCATAGAGGCATCCGACCCACAAGCAGCCGAGAGGAGTGGGCGAGAAATCCTAAATGTAAATGATTTTTTAGGTGAGAGTGCGATTCTTGATCAGCATCGTGAAGACTGGGATAGTTCATCTGAGAACATGAAGCTCCTGGAGAAGTATGCTTCACCAGAAACGATTGCGCGGGCTCATCGCTTGATTGGAACCGGCAGGTTTCGAAATGAGATAAGCAGAAAAATTCATGGAGCATTATTGCTCCGCAAACAGGTAGACGAATTAAAAGGTAACAGAGCTCTTAGTGCATATTCGGGCGCGAGGATGGCAATTCGCTGTGCGGATGATAACCCACGGCTTCTAATCCGAATTTTCAATGCACTCCTTATGCTCCGGTCCAGAGAGCAAAAGAAAATTATGAGAGTGAGGCGTCCATCCGCAATATCGCCTGAAGGCCAGACTCTTGCCCTTCGGACGCTATCTGCCAGCATCTTTAACCAAATTAGAAGTTTTCAGGATGTGGGGCCAGAACTGCAAGATTTCATTCACATGTTAGGCGAGTATATGCACACGAATCTTCACGAGAAACCATTAACAACCGATCAAGTCACATCGGTGACTATTGATGATTCTATTTCTGAGAGAGAATGGAAACTCATTACTGTAGCGGTTGGCCATGGTCTCCTGCATCCCAACGTTGGACCTGGAAATCCTGATGAAATGCCTTGGAAGGAAGGGACATTTCATTTGGCATATGCCCTTGCGCCCCATTTTCTTCTCCTGCCACGACGAGGTAAAGCAGCAAATTTAAGCACTATCAAACGATTTTATGTGAAGCGAGATGAAAAAAAAATTCTGAGCAAGAAATTCGGCCCCGAACAGCTTTCTCTTTTTGATGAAAAGAGTAAATAATGAAGTATTTTCAGGTGCTTGATATCGACTTCGATTCGGTGCGCAATAACCATTATGATGTCTCACTGTTTGCAAGTGGGTATGAGTCGAGATGCATCCATGTGCCAGGACTGATTGCCCCGAATGTAATTGCTAACCCCTTTGTTTTCGGCTTCACCGAGGAAGCGCATTCCGGTAAGAGGGAGCAGAATAACGAATTTTATATTGAGAAATGGAGGCTTGAGCCCATACCCTTGAGCGGAGATGACGAACGACCTATATACGCACATCTACAGGAGAAAACCCAATCACTTACCCGGCCGGTTCGTATTCTCATTGATTACTCCTCCATGTCGCGCCTCTGGTATGCCGCCGTTCTGAACTGGGCACGTTTCGCTACTGACAAGGAGGTGATTATGGATTTCATTTATTCAATGGGCAGATATGAGGAGGAGGAAGAAAATTCGATGGTCATCCGCGAGATGGTGTCAATACCGGGGTGCGAAGGTCGGGCATACCGTCTACGTGAGTCAGTTGCAGTCTTCGGGCTTGGATTTAATGGGTTAGCTGCTCTCTGTGTGCTTGATCGTCTAGAAGCGGATACTGTTTATGCTTTTTTGGCCTCACCCGGATCTTCGGAGGAGTACGTTGCGAAAACCCGTAGAATCAATAAGGACCTCATAAACAATCCGAAGACTAAGGCTGTCCTACCATTGCCACTAGCGAGCATAGAAACTTGCTACCGAAATCTGGCAGAAACGATTGCCCTTCATCGCCCTGACGGAGAGATCACTTTTGTTCCTATGGGACCCAAACCACATATTCTGGCCTCAATCCTCGTTGCGATGCGATTTCCCGAAGTCGCTTGTCTTAGGGTTAGCGGCGCTCCGAACCCAGCGGATGTCATGCCTGCTGGAGGAATCGTCGCTACGCGTGTCATCCTGACAGGGGAATCTTAGGTTTTGTCGTTTAACGTTTCAAGTTCTTGCACTTGCTGGCCTGACTTCAGGGCCTGTCGGTCGGCCGTTGATACAGTTCATGAGGATTTTTACCGCTTGACATTCATTTTGCTGAATCCACAATGTTGGCAAGATTGTAAACTCTCAGTACGTTCAAGGCTTAAAGCAAACTCAATACAGCTCTCCTCGCCCTCGAGAAATGGGGCGCAAAAATCTTTGCTGTTTTCGAAGCATTTGTTTACCGAGTCGATGCAAATTGGACTGTTTCGAAATTGGCAACGAATGAGAAAGGGGTCACACCTACACTTTTCACAATTCCTTTTTCAATGGGGACTTTTGTCAAGAGTGTAGGTGTGACCCTCTTTGCCCCTACAACTGGGTGCCTGGGCCATATCGCCTGATCTTACTCTCGGTTATGAGCGTATACTCAATGATCCCGGAGTCGAAAGCACCGGGACGCTTTACGGTTTCACTGTGAGCCAATGTTCAGCCTTTGACAGCCGCGATCTCGTGAAAGCCGGTTTGGGCGTCACGGCCCAGCACAACGCTTTCATCGTTAAGGCCAGTGTCAATGGTGTAGTCGGTGACGGATCGGGAAGCGCCGGCATCGGCGGACAACTGTCTGTTGGTTACAGTTTCTAGGAAGAAAGACTTAAACTCTTCTATGTTATCTCTCAGGGGCTCTCTACAATGGGAAAAATGAAACAAGTCACTCTGGCCGCATTGCTCGCAATTATGGCCCTGTCCGCACCCGGCATAGCCGGGGCGGGACAATCCAGTCAGTTTATCGGTTCCGGCGACAGCACACCGGATAGCGAGAATTTCCGCTATGACTCGACGGCAAGCACCCCACTCGAGCACCCGGTCGCCAACGCTAACGGTGAAGATTCCCTTCCGTCGTTTTCCCGGCCGCCGGTTACCCAGTCGCAGGAAGCCGGCCGCGACGATGCGGATTCGTCCCAGTCGCAGCGCCCTCCTCGATGGACTATTTCAGCAGAGTCCATCATCCTGGACCGGGTCGGCGGCGTAAACAGAACACTCGTTGAACGGGTACCGGGCGACACGCATTTCTACGACGTGCCATACGCCCCCAGCACTCAAGCCCTCAACAGCAACGGTCTCGATCAGGGCTTTGCCCCTGGACAGAAACTGGGCCTGATTCGCCATGGGGATTCCGACTTCGACCTGGAGTTGTCGTATTTTCAGGTCAACGGTTGGAGCGACGCCCGAGCCATTGGGCCCGACAATCCACTAAACTGGCTGGTGATGAAGGCCCCCGGCGGCTTTTTTCAAACCCAGGATTTCCCGTACCAGGCAATGCAATGGGACTACACCACGGACCTCTATAACGCAGAGTTCAACGTGCGCTGGAATTACTCCAGCCGCGTAACCATGATTGCCGGATTCCGCTGGCTCCGCCTGACTGAGAATCTTCAGGGTACATTGCCACCCCCGGATATCTACCAGCCTACATGGAAACTTGCACCTCCGCCAGGGTACACTCTTAATCAGCTCGTAGGCTTTGTAGGTACGCCAGCCACAGGAGCATTTCCCCCCTTCTGGAATGGAAGTACGACAAACGATCTTTTCGGTCTCCAGATCGGTGCCGCTGCGAAAATATTCGAGCACGGCCGCTTTTCGATTGACGGACTGATAAAAGTCGGCCCGTATTGCAACCATGCACAAGAGTCAACCGGAGTGAGCATTCAAAAAGTCGTGATACCATCATCCGCTTCGACCAACCAAACCGCTTTCGTTGGTGAAACCGGCTTGCAGTGTAAATATCAACTTACCGGGAACCTTGTGGTAAAGGCCGGTTACGAAGCGCTCTGGCTCGAAGGCCTTGCACTGGCGCCCGGACAGATCCAGGAGACTTATACCACTCGGCCGGATATTGTGAGTGCACTTGGCGTCAATTCCGGCTCCGGCTTGCTTTTTCACGGTGTCACTACCGGCCTGGAATATTCGTTTTAGACGCTGTTCAATGCGGCTGGGGCCGCAGCCGGCCCGGTGGCGCATCACTCTGTCCAACAGTCCAACCAACGGACCAACGGGGTCCACGCTAACAAATTGGATTTACATGACAATAGGCCCAAATCATGGCTTATTTGGGCCTTAGAGGTGCATTTTTGGCAAAAATGACCGCTTAACCAGATAAGTGAGTTGTCAGATATGGCCGGAGCCAAACGACCTGCAACCCTCAACCTTCCCTTTTCACCCTTGCACCCCTCAGTCTTCATCCATGCTTCTCACTCCCCCCTTCACTCCAAGATTGCCCAGCGCCGGGCCGGAGGCCCTCAGTCCTCACTCATCATTCATCATTCCCCCTTCACCCCTCACCCACTCTTTTCCTATTCACAATTCACCATTCACTATTCACCGCACTTCTGATTTTGCCGTTTCTATTGCCGCTTCAGGATGCCGCTTCTCGTTGCCGTTTGGCAAAACAAAATCACTGTGCGTTACAATACCGCCGACCAATTGCAGATCTCGAAGGAAATGGGGGAGTTGAAATTGACCTCTCACTGCTCACTACTCACTGCTCCTCGCGTAGCGATAGAACCAAGAGGAGTTATTTTTAATTGTTCACTGCTTCCCGCTCCCTGCTTCCCTGCTCACTATTCACTATTCACTATTCACGGCCCTGTTATCACCTGTTATCGCAGAGAATATAATCCAACATTGTCAATTAAATCAGTTTGTTGTGCAACCGGCCCCTGCATTTGCCCTGTATTTACAGGAATTACAGTAAGCGAATGAACCTCATTAGTTCGAGAGCGGGTGGTTCGTGGGAGGAGCTGTGGGCGCAGCGCATTATGGACACCGTAGTGTTTAGTCTTGATCCCAATACGGGAACATGCTAAATTGCCTAAGTGCGGATCATCTCTCGAAGAATGCTCAAAGAATTTTGGGAAAAGCATCCTGATGCCGAGCAGCCTCTGCGGGCGTGGTATGCCGATGTCAAGCAGGCTCATTGGAGATCTCCGTCAGATATAAAGAACATTTATCGGCATGCCAGCTTTATGGCCGGCAATCGAGTGGTCTTCAACATTAAAGGTAACTCTTACCGGCTGGTAGCAGCCATTCAATATGAGTTTGGGATTGTCTACATCCGCTTTGCGGGTACCCATCATGAATATAGCAGGGTCAATGCCGCCACGGTTTGACTGGAGGTTTGTGGTATGGAAATTAAGCCTATCAAAACGGAAGCTGATTACAGGGCGGCAATGAAAGAAGTTGAACGCCTTTTTGATGCTGCGCCTAATACTACGGAAGGGGATCGGCTGGAGGTGTTGATTACACTCATCGAAGCCTACGAAGAGAAACATTACGTGATTCCGCTGCCGGACCCGGTTGAGGCTATCCTTTACTATATTGAGAGCCGCGGTCTATCCCGCCGGGACCTGGAGCAATTCATCGGTAGCCGTGCGCGCGTTTCCGAAGTCCTGAATCGAAAGCGTCCGCTCACCATCGGGATGATCCGGAAACTTAACGCCGGTTTGGGCATACCCGCAGAAGTGCTCATACAGCCTTACTCTTCGGAACAATCCGCTGCTTGAGCCGAAAAGGCCAAAGTCTCGGCAACAGGGGGATTGACATGAAGGACAAAGAGTCCTGGTTAAAATTTTACGGCGACGTCCCTGAGTCCATCGATTATCCTGAGATCACCATGTATGAAGCGGTTATGAAGACCTGCAGGGAGATTCCGGATGCTGTTGCCTATGACTTTTTCGGGCATGTGTCGACATACGGGCGGTTTGCAAAAGAGATCGACCGGTTTGCCGGTGTTCTCGCTCATCTTGGACTCAAAAAAGGAGACCGTATCACCATCGCCATGCCCACCACTCCCCAGGGCATCATCTGTTTTTATGCGGTGAATAAGCTGGGGGGGGTCGCCAGCATGATTCATCCCCTTTCAACCGAACCCGAGATCGAATTTTACGTATCGGTCAGCAAGAGCAGGTTCGCCCTTACCGTTGATGCATTTTATCAGAAATTCCTAAATGTAATGGACAAGACCTGCCTGGATTTGCTGATCCTTACAAAGGTCCCGGACTATCTTCCCCTGCTGAAGGGGATAGGTTTCAATTTGACAAAGGGCCGCAAAATACCGAAGGTCCCCAAAGATTCCAGGGTCCGCTGGTGGAAGGACCTGATGCAACTCCGTCTTCCGGATGCTCCTCAGGCAGACATGAATACCCATGATCTTGCCGTTATTCTGTACAGCGGAGGCACTACGGGCAAACCCAAGGGAATAATGCTTTCCAACTACAACTTTATTTCGCAGGGACTCCAAAGCGCTAACTGGGTCGGAACAGACCGCGGGGACACGATGCTGGCGATCCTGCCGATTTTTCACGGATTCGGCCTCGGGGTTTGCGTCAATTCGATATTTATGGGCGGCGGGAAAACCATACTGGTTCCGACCTTTACACCCGATGCGGTTGCCAAACTCATCCGGAAGAAAAAACCCTCTTTCATAGTCGGCGTACCTACCCTGTATGAAGCGCTCAACCGGCACCCCGGATTTCAAAAAACAGACCTGAGATGCCTTAAGGCGGCTTTTTGCGGTGCCGATACCTTGCCCCGTGTCGTTAAGGAGCGTTTCGAACAGATCGTCAAAAAGCAGGGGGGGAACGTAAAACTGCTTGAAGGATATGGCTTGACCGAAGCGGTGACCGGTATCATGGCGACCCCGGTCAATGAATACCGGGAAGGAAGCATCGGAATCCCCTTCCCGAACATGAAGGCGAAAATCGTCAAGCCCGATACGGCCGAAGAAGTTCCATGCGGAGAAGAAGGGGAAATCTGTATTGCGGGTCCGGCAGTCATGATGGGGTATCTCGACCAGGAGGAGGAAACCGCCAAAACCCTAAAGGTTCACGAAGATGGTTGTACATGGTTATACACCGGAGATATTGGAACGCGGGATGAGGACGGCTTCTTCTATTTCAAGCTTCGTAAAAAAAGGATGATAAAATCATCCGGGATGAATGTGTACCCAGCCCAGGTGGAGGACAAGCTCTATCAGCACCCGGAGGTAGCCGACGTCTGCGTAATCGGGGCCCCCGATGAGGCCCAGGGGCAGCGTATCAAGGCATTTGTCGTTTTGAAAGACAAGACCAGGGCCGGTCCGGATATGGAAAAAGAATTGATCGCCCACTGCCGCAAGGATCTAATAAAGTGGAGCTGCCCCAGGGAAATTGAATTCCGTAATGAAATCCCCCTGACCCTTGTGGGAAAAGTCGCATACAGGGTCTTGGAGGATGAAGAGATCGAAAGACTAAAAAGCGTTGACCTGTAGCACCTTGTTGCGTTCAAAGAGCGACTAGTAACTCCAGGCTCTGCCAGGTGGGGGAAAGTTTCCCCCTCGATTTCCAGGCTCCGCCAGGCACACGCGCGGACGCGCGAGGCCGATAGCTCGGCGCTGTCGGCGGCAAGCCACCGCATCCGCGGGGCCGCCGCCGCAGCGCCACTCTTAAATAGCCGCGTAGCGGCGAGGGGGTGTGGGGGCATAAGCGCTAACTTAACGACTGAGGTCTTTCACTCTCGTCATTCCGGCGAAGGCCGGAATCCAGGAAAGCGCAGTGAATAAGCAACCTGCGGTATACATTTTGGCAAGCAAGAAAAATGGCACCCTCTACATTGGTGTGACTTCAAACCTTGTCAAGAGGATTTGGGAGCATAGAAACAATCTGGTGACCGGGTTTACAGAATGCTATGGTGTTCACAACTTGGTTTGGTACGAACCCCATGAGAGAATGGAGTCCGCGATTCAGCGGGAGAAGCAATTGAAAGAGTGGAAGCGAATCTGGAAAATGCGGTTAATTGAGAGTACGAATCCCAACTGGGAGGATTTGTATCACACGCTCGCTTGACTGGATTCCGGCCTTCGCCGGAATGACGAACAAGAGACCTATTCCGATTTTCGCAGGGCCTTCGCCTGAACAATATTGCGCTTAAGTTAGCGCTTATGGGTGTGGGGGGCGCAGCTCCCCACGCTTCTGAAGAATATCACTTGATACTTTCTTGAATGCAAGTCGGTGTAACACCGGCCGATCGCATGTTATATATCGCAAACAGTGTCCATCCGGAAATATCTGCGGGTATAAATCCAAAGGTCCCAAGGAGTATCATAGATGAAACATATCGACATGTTTAAGAAAATTGCGTCAAATCCCGCTGAATACGCTCAAGGCTGGAAAAAGCAGACCCATGGAAGAGTGGTCGGTCATTTTTGTTCGTATACGCCGGAAGAACTTATCACTGCTGCCGATGCCCTTCCGTTTCGAATCCTGGGTTCAGGGACGACGATTTCCAAGGCAGGTGAGTTTTTGCAGGCCTATAGCTGCAGCCTTGTGCGCGGTGCTCTGGAAGATGCTCTCACGGGCCGACTGGATTTCCTGGATGGAACGGTTTTCCCGCATACCTGTGACTCCATACAGCGTCTTTCCGATATCTGGAGGATGAACACAAATTATGGTTTTCATGCGGACCTTATCATGCCGGTAAAGCTGGATACGGAAAGCGCCGAACAATACATGCTCACCGTGATCCACAAATTCCGGAAAGATCTTGAGGCCGGCCTTGGGACAAAGATCACCGATGCAATGCTCGAAAAGGCGGTCCGAACGTCCAACCAGGTCCGAAATCTTCTCGCAGCCCTGTATGAAATCAGAAAGGCAAGCCCTGGAAAAATCAAAAGCAGCGACCTTCATACTATCATCAAGGCATCCATGGTCATGGACCGGGGCCTGCTTGCCGATCTCCTTGGCGAGGTCGTAACGGCCCTTGAAGAGCAAAGAGATGACACCGCTTCGAAGCCGAAACGGCTCGTTTTGAGCGGCGGGCTGTGCAGCATGCCGGATATCTATGATATCATCGAATCCTCCGGCGGCGCAGTCGTTTGGGACGACTTCTGCACCGGGGCAAGATATTTTGAAGGCAGGATCGATGAAACGGGTGACCTGGAAAAAAACATAGCCCGGCGGTATATGAGCCGGATTGTGTGTCCGGCAAAGCATTCCGGAATTTTTTCAAGGGGCGGCCATCTAGTGGAAAAGGTCAAAGAAAACAACGCCGACGGCGTGATTTTCATATTTCTAAAATTTTGCGACCCCCATGCATTTGACTACCCGTATATGAAAGAGATGCTTCAAAAAGAAGGCATCCCCAGCATACTGTTTGAAATTGAAGAACAGACATCCTCTGGAGGCCAGCTCCGAACACGGTGTGAGGCATTTATGGAAATGCTGTAAATGCAAACGGATGATCGCAGGGAGAAAACCATGACAGCGATGGAAAAAATAAAAGACCCGGAAAAAGAAAAACGGAAAATCAAGTCCGATAAAAAAATGAGAGCGATCATGGCGGCCTACTATATGGAGGCCAAGACGCCAAAAGAGATAACCGGCAAAAAAATCGCGTGGATCACAAGCGGCGGACCGGTCGAACCCCTGCATGTAATGGATGTAATTCCGATCTACCCGGAAAACTACGGGGCCATGATCGGGGCCAGCAAGATGGGTGTGGAACTTTGTGAGAAATCCGAACAGATGGGATATTCGAGCGACCTTTGTTCCTATGCGCGGGCCGACATCGCCTGTGCGACAGTGAACGGAGGCCCCATCGGAGGATTGCCGGCGCCGGACATGCTGATCTGCTGCAACAATATCTGCGGGACCGTGCTGAAGTGGTACGAGGTGCAGGCCCGGTATTTCAATGTGCCCCTGTTCATTTTGGATACGCCGATCTGCCACACGGAATTCAATCCCGACATGAAGCGGTATGTAACGGCTCAGATAAAGGAATATATCACACTGCTGGAGAAAATCTGCGGCAAGCCATTTGATTACGACCGCATGAAAGAAGTGGGCAGACTGTCCGTCCAGGGGCAGAAGCTCTGGCAGGAAATCCTGGATACCACAATGAACCGGCCGGCTCCCATGACCTGTTTCGATGCATTTTTTCACCTTGCCATGATTGTTACCCTGCGGGGAACGCAGATCGCGGTGGATTATTACGAATCCCTGCTGCAGGAAATGAAAGACCGAATCGCCCAGGGCATCGGAATGCTTCCGGAGGAAAAATACCGGCTGGTCTGGGACAACATTCCGGTTTGGTACAAATTGCGATGGCTGTCCGACAAGTTTGCAGCTCATTCAGCGTGCCTGGTTGCAGACACCTACACCTCCGGGTGGTGCGGCACTATGAAATACCTGGATGAAAACGATTTTTTGGGTTCCCTGGCGGAAATGTACACCAGGATTTTTCTTAACACCGGAACCGACATCATGGCCGACAACATTATCAAAATGGTTGAAAAATACGAGGTCGACGGAGTGGTTTTTCATTCCAACCGGAGCTGCAAGCCCTATTCATTGGGCCAGTATGACATACAGAGACTCATTAAGGAAAAGGTCGGCATTCCCACCCTGATGATCGAGGCCGACATGACCGATGAGAGGAGTTTTTCCGAAAGCCAGGTCGAAACCCGGATTGACGCGTTTATTGAAATGCTGCGATGAGGACTTCATGTTAACAGCAGGTATTGATGTAGGTTCGATCAGCGCCAAGGCGGCAATCATACAGGACAACAGGTTGTTGGGCGTGCGCGTCATCCTGACCGGATACAACGCCCAAAATGCGGGGAGGCAGGTCTTTGACCAGGTCCTGTTGGAACTTGGCCTTACAGCCTCCGGGATCGACAGGATCGTTGCCACAGGATACGGAAGAAACAGCATTCAGTTCGCCGACAAAGCGATTACGGAAATTACCTGTCATGCGGCCGGTGGGATTTTTTTGAATCCGGCGATACGATCCATTATCGATATCGGAGGGCAGGACAGCAAAGCCATTGTGATCGATAAAAACGGAAAGGTTCAGAATTTTTCCATGAATGACAAGTGTGCTGCGGGAACGGGAAGGTTTCTGGAGGTCATGGCGCGCGCCCTGGAAGTGGACCTGGATGCATTTGGCGAGTTATCGCTCCATGCGGACAATACCGCATCCATCAGCAGCCTGTGCACGGTCTTTGCCGAATCAGAGGTAATATCCCTGATTTCCAAAGGAGCAAAACGGGAAAATATCATTGCAGGGATTCATGCGTCTATTGCTTCCCGTATAATAGCTATGGGAGCACGGATCGGCATTACCCCACCGGTCATGATGACCGGGGGGGTCGCCAAAAATATCGGTGTCGTAAAGGCGCTTGAAAAAAAACTGAACACGCCCATCATTGTTTCGGAATACGCACAGGTAAACGGCGCCATCGGAGCGGCGCTGATCGCTTCAACCATGTGAAGCTGACAATGATGCGCACCACACCCTCATATGCAATACCGAAAACCGGGTCCGTTCGGGACCGGTTGCGGGTTTATGAGAACGGGAACAAGGACTGTAACAACTGAGCAGACATGATGTCCCCCGAAAGCTTGAGCTTGCCCGTCATGAAGGCTTTCATACCGTCGAGTTCACCACTCCACATGGCCACCCAGTCCGCATCCTCCATGGTGAATGTCACGCTGGGGCTGGGGTTGACCCCTGTGTTCACCTGGCAGGTGCTGTCTTTGACAACCACGTTCCAGTCACCGCCCTGGTCGCCGGTGACGTGAAACTGGAAAATCAGGTTGACTCCCGCCGCCGCTCCAGCATTGAATACCTGGGGCATTTTCTCAAACACATCGCTTGGTTTTGTGACTGCCATTCTTTTCTCCTCCTATGATAAGCTTGCATATATCACTTAAATAAAAGACACGCATCATGCAAGAATAAATACCAGATAGTGCTGCATGTGCATAGTGCGAAACCGATAGCCCGGTTTATTCCATTAACGCTAGACGTTAGATTTGAAGGCAGGGCCAAGGTGGACATACGATCAAGGCATGAAGCGCCCGGCTTATGACTGATCCGAGCACATTACGAGCCAACTCCCGGCCAGAGATTTCATTATTTCGACCCAGTCTTCAAAAGTTGTTGGTTTGGTGACAAATGATTCTGCCCCTGCTTTCATGCTGAAGGCAATGTCCATTTCCTCTTTGGACGTGGTCAAAATGACTATCGGAATATGTTGAAACACGGGGTCGGCCTTTATTTCGAGAAGGGCCTGGCGTCCGTCCTTTCGCGGCATGTTGAGATCGAGCAGGATTAGATCGGGCAGTTCCACTGTCTCGGAAATGTAGCGTGCAGAAAGACGCTGCATAAGTTCGATGCCGTCCAAAACGCAGAAGAAATCAGCTTTGGCCCCACTTTTTGCGAAGGCTTCAGCCGCCAACAGGCAGTCTTCCTCATCATCATCCGCCATGAGAACCGCGCATTGATCCTTTCTCTCCACTATATGCCCTCCCACCTATCCTTCAATTCATCCGGGATCGAACGGGTAAGGTAACGATAAATTGTGAACCAGCCCCCGGCGTGCTCTTTGCCGTTATGCTCACGCCGTGCCGTTCCACTATCTTTTTACAGATGGCGAGTCCCATACCGGTTCCTTCGTATTCGCTCCGTGCATGGTACCTCTGGAACGGGGCGAAAATCTTTTCGCGATACTGCTCATCAAATCCGGTGCCATTATCCTCAACAACGATCTCACATCCTGAATCTTCATTGCATTCGGAGCTGACCCTGACCGTTGGCTTCTCGCCCGGTTTGTGGAATTTCAGGGCGTTGCCGATGAGGTTTTGGAATAGCTGCCGCATCTGTGTGGGGTCGGCTGAAATGACCGGAAGGGTCCCAATATGTACTTCGCCGCCTGTCCTTACGATTCTTACCTCCAGGTCCGAAATGACTTCCCCGATGATGTCGGAAAGATCGACCTCCTTGAATGGCTTTGATGCCGTCGTAACTCGTGAGTAATCCAGCAGTCCCGCCAGAAGGGATTGCATCCGCTCGGTTGCGCCGAGCATTCTGTTAAGATAGTCGTTGCCCGTCTCTCCAAGCGGGTCTTCATACTTCTGGCTGAGCATACTCCCAAAAGCGATGACTTTGCGAAGAGGTTCTTTCATGTCGTGGGCGGCGATGGAGGCAAAATCCTGAAGCGCCTGGTTGCTTTGCTCGAGCTTTGCCATATACGCTTTTAGCTCGGCGGTCCGCTCACGAACGCGCAGTTCGAGTTGATCTCGCGAATTCCGAAGCTCATCTACGAGGCTTAATTTCTCCATGGCGGTAGCGACCTGGTCGGCCACCGTCTTCATTAGTGCCAGTTCTTCGGCCGAAAAGCTCGTTCTTGTCTTTGTGCCGAAGGAGAGCGTGCCGACGCATTTGCCCTGGACCTCTAGAGGATGGCACGCGTATGCCTGAACTCCATAAGACTTTACCAACTCGGTGCGGATATCCGGACTATTGAAAATGTCTTCCGCCACTATGCGCACCCCATCGCGGGCCGCACATCCGCATACCGCCACCCCGTAGTCCAGCCATTCGATTTTTCGGGCTTCCTCTTCCGGGATGCCGGCGCATGCATTGAGGTGAAGCTTGCCCATGATGTCATCGACCATAAAGTTGAAGAAGACTTGGCAGTCCAGGTGCTGCATAACCTGCCGGCACAGCTCCTCAACGATTGCCTGGGGGTTCTGCGACGCAAGCAACCGGCCGGCCGTCCCGGAGAGCAGCCTGAAGCGAGATTCGCTTAGTTGCAGTGCATCTTGGGTCCGTTTACGTTCCGTGATAACATCGAAAATAGCCACAAAGTGCTCTTTTCGCGGGCTGTACGCAGAGATCGAAAACCACACATGTCCAGGCTTTTAACATAGGTCTCAAACCGCTCCGGGATACCTGTCAGCGCCACCCTGCCGTAGAGTTCAAAGAGTTCGGGGTCCGATTGCCTTATGCCTGGAATTACTTCCGACACTTTTCGTCCGACCACATCCTTCAGGCCGGTCAGGGCTTTAAAGGCCCCGTTAACGTCGAGGTATGTGAAGTCAATCGGCCGGTCCTGTTCGAAATGCATCTTGCAATATGCATATCCATTCAGCATGTTATCGAATAGAGAACGATAGTGCTCCTCGCTTGCCCGCAGGGCCTCCCGTGCGCGCCGTCTCTCCGTGACGTCGTGGAAAACCAGCACCGCACCGGATGTCTTGCCTGTGTCGTCTTTGATCGGGGCGGCACTATCCTCAATCGGAACTTCACGCCCGTCACGCGAGATCAGGGTTGAGTGATTGGCAAGGGCAACGACGGTTCCCTCACGAAGGACATGCTCGACAATATCCGCTAATGGTTCACGAGTCTTTTCGTTGATTATCCGGAAGATTCTCTGAACCGGAAGACCCGTTGCTTCCTCAACCTGCCAGCCGGTCAGCGCCTCAGCGACGGGGTTAATGAAGGTGATCAGGCCGGATGCGTCAGTTGCGATCACCCCATCGCCGATGCTGGTAAGAGTCACCCGCAGCCATTCGCGCTGTCGGCGGACGTCCTCCTCCGCCCGCTTGCGCTCGGTGATGTCGCTGCCGATGGAAAGTATCTCCAGCACTTGCCCGTCCTGGTCGAATATCGGCCTGTTGGTCCAGGCCATCCAGACCCTGCTGCCGTCCCGAAGAATGTTCTCATTTATATTGTTAATATATCTCTCAGGGTGGTTCACAATATCTTGGAGCATCTCGCTGAGATCGCCCCCTGTGGACTCCTGTTCAGGAACGAGAATATTTACGTTCTTGCCGATAACTTCTTCCGCACTGTAGCCGAAGAACTTCTGAGCGTATTCGTTAAAAAAGGTTAAGGTCCCGTCGCGCTTCCAACGGATGATTGCGCTGTTTGCGTTTTGGACGAGTTCGCGGTACTTGCTCTCACTTTGCTGGAGTTCGACAGCCGCCTTTTCACGCTCGGCGGCAATCCTTGAGTGTTCCTCTGCTTTGTATGCCCGCGCCTGGGCGCGGTATGCCGCTTCAGCCAGATAGGAGATCAGGGCGCCACTGGCGAGAAAAACGGCTATGCTTAGCAGGTCGGCGGAACTCGCAATAGCGAAACTGCCGACCGGCTCCATCCAAAAATAGTCGGCAAGGGCGGCTGATACGACTGTGGCAAGCAACCCGGGGCCAAGTCCCCCATATAGCGCCGCAACCGCCACGGCGAGGTAGAAGGTCAGGAAGATGGCGCGGAATTCAAGAATTTCCAGGAATTGTAACCGGATAGCAGCAGCGGCGATAGCGATAAAAACACCCACTGCATAGCGGAGCCATACCGGACGGTTTGTTCGATTCCATAACATGAGATTCACCTGTTTGAACAAAGGGAGTCATCGATCCCGGTAGGCGCCGGCCCTCCCGATGGCCAACCTGTTTTAAAGCTGCTGTCGCTTTTTATCGAGTGAAACGCGTTTGTCTCCGAAAACCTTTTGAATATCCTGAAATTAGGCTTTATACCATGCATTGTCGAAATGAGAAGCATTTCTTGAGGGGAGCCCGAAGCGTTTTGACACCATTTCCAGGGGTTCGCGGATTGTCGGATTTCCATACAGAGGCCGCAAGATGTCAGGTCCGGTGAGTCCATGTATCGCCCGTGCTCTACCCGTGCGAAGATTTCCGGATGTCCGGCAAAAAAGCCGTGAAGATCCCGAGCAACGGCAAGAACGAGCACAGCCGATAAACGTACTCGATGCCTTGCGCATCGGCCAGTCTGCCCAGCACCGCAGCCCCAATGCCCCCCATGCCGAAAGCAAGCCCGAAAAACAGGCCTGATACCATCCCCACCCTGCCCGGCATGAGTTCCTGTGCGAAGACGAGAATCGATGGGAAAGCCGATGCGAGTATGATGCCGATGATAAAAGTCAGAGGCCCGTTCCAGGCCAGGCTTGCGTAGGGCAGCATCAGCGTGAACGGCGCAACTCCCAGAATGGATACCCAGATCACGCGTTTGCGGCCGATCCGATCCCCAATCGGCCCGCCCAGGATGGTCCCCAGGGCAACCGCGAACAAAAAGATGAAAAGGTGAATCTGGGCGGATTGCATCGAAAGCTGGAATTTACTCATCAGGTAGAACGTGTAGTAACTGCTGAGGCTCCCCAGATAGATGAATTTCGAAAACATTAGTATCAGCAGGACCATCATAGCTCCTCCCACACGACGCCCGGGGAGTGCCCGCTGCACAAGTTCGTGAGATTTGGCCCGTTTTTTTCTCTGCGATAGCCGTTGCTTATACCAGCCGCCTACCTGCCATAAAACTAAGGCGCCAAGCAGGGCGACCCCTGAGAACCAGGCCAGACTGCCGCGGCCTCGAGGAATGATTATCCATGCAGCAAGCAATGGTCCCGTCGCGGTGCCGGTATTGCCGCCAACCTGGAAGATTGATTGCGCGAGGCCATATCGCCCACCGGAAGCCATTCGCGCAACTCGAGAAGATTCCGGATGAAAGATCGATGAGCCGGTGCCGACCAGGGCGGCAGCAATGAGCACCATGTGGTAATTTGGCGCAAAAGCCAGGACCATCATCCCGCTCAGAGTACAACACATGCCGATGGACAATGAATAAGGTTTCGGGTAGTGGTCCGTATAAAACCCCACTACAGGTTGCAATAGGGACGCCGTGATCTGATAGGTGAGAGTGATCAAACCAATTTGAGTGAAACTCAGAAGAAACGTGGATTTTAGCAAAGGATAAATGGCCAGAATCAGGGTTTGGAGCATATCGTTTAAAAAGTGCGAGAAGCTGATTGCCCCCAGCACGTTGAAGGCGGTGCTTTCTGCACGATCGGTTGGTGGAGCGGAGGTGTCGGTAGCGCGGGTTCCCATAATGATTTCCTTAGGAAATATAGATGCAGAATGGCTCTCGGATGGACGTTGATCTCTTCCCCTTTTTGGATTGTTTGCCGTTTTCAAAATCAGCATTTGAAGTAAGGGACGCTATATTGAACTTGTTTCTCTGAGAATTTCAAGGAGTATGCACATGGGGCAAAGCAAAAGCGAACAGGAAACGACGCATGCCTGGTCTTTTGGCGAAGCTTTCTGCCGAAGGGTTTGCTATAAAGCATCCGATCTGTATATCAGCCTATAATTTGTTATGCTTCAGCTGGGGACGGTCTGTGGCCTGTCGCAGCGATGGTTTAAGAAGCTAGAGAGTTTACCGGCTTAAATTGGGGAAAAACGGCACAGGATGAATCCAATATCTCGACTGTTGCGGCTTTGGGTATCGTTGGTGTTGACCCGCCCGTGTTTGATCCTGACGGTGGCGGGTGCAATGGCCCTTGCATCGGTTGTCTTTACCGTTGCAAAGCTGGAAATGGTGACCGACCAACTTGAGATGATTGCGATAGACCATCCTTTGATCAGGCTAAGCAACATGCTCGACCCGTTCAGAATGGGTGGAACGAGTAGTCTTACGGTCGTTATTCAAGCCCCCGAGCCCGATCAGGCCGTACACTTCATAAAGCAGCTCTCCTCCCGAATTAAGGAGGATCAGGGGCACTTCAAGGATGTCATTGTCCGGATTGATCCGGACTCCTTCAGATCCTGGCAGCTTCTGTATATGGAGAAGCAGGATCTGCTCGATCTCCAAAAAAAGATCGACCAGCACTATCAACTCATTCAGGGGTTCTCGGAAATACCCGACTTGCTCGCGTTTCTCAAGCTCGTCAACGGAGAAATGTCGTCACGAATGGTTGGTGAACTCTTCACCGGCTTTCTGGACAACAAAGAAATCGACGAGAAAACCGGCAACAAAAAGCCCTTTGACCTTAGCTTTCTAATTGCAACACTTGAAGGAATGCAGAGTTACCTCCATGATGCGCCCAGTTTCAAGTCCCCCTGGTCCTCCTTATTTGCAGATGCAGGCTATGACCCTGAGCTTGCAGGATATTTCTGGGAAGCAGATAAACGTTACCTGCTTGCCTTCGTAGTGCCCAACTCGACGGAAAGCGGTTTCCTGGGCACCAGGGGAGCCCTGGTCCGGTTGAGAAAACTCATTCAGGATACAAAGGCGTCCTTTCCCGGCATACAGGCGGGAGTGACCGGCCTGGAGGCGCTCAGGATCGATGAAGTCAGCACCGTTTCTGAAGATATGGCGCTCGCCATGTGGTTGTCTCTCGCGGGCGTATTCATTTTGATGGTGCTTTTTTTGGGGGACTTCCGCCGGCCTTGTCTTCAGTGCATAACTCTAATCGCCGGGCTAAGTTGGACATTCGGGTGGACAACGCTCTTTATTGGTCATCTGAATATCCTCTCGGTGGTCTTCGCACCTCTACTGTGTGGTTTGGGTGTGGATTATGGAATCCATTGGTTAGCACGCTTTGAGGAAGAGAGTCTTTCAGACCCGGACACGCGGGCCGTGCTCGAGCGGGTCAACGAACGCTCAGGTTACGGTATCCTGCTGGCGGGATTGAGTGGAGCGCTCTGCTTCCTGCCACTGATATTGACTGGTTTTCGCGGCGTTGTGGAAATGGGTCTGGTCACAGGCATGGGGATAATTTTTACTTTGATTTCAACATTCAGCGTACTGCCTGCGCTGAGTATTTTGATTGGGGGCAAGTCAGAGGCAAGGCTTCCTCGGCGTGTTTCGCCCGCCCCGAGGGATTTGTTTTGCCTCGACCGGCGCCGGGCACGATACATACTCGCAGGTGCGGCACTTATCAGCATGCTCAGCATCTGGGGCGCCCGCCGGGTTTATTTCGATCCCAATCCTTTGCGCCTGCAATCCGCCCATGCAGAGTCGGTGATCTGGGAAAAGACCCTCATCGATAACGCGCAACGCTCACCCATGTTTGCCGCCGCTTTTGGTTTCTCACCTGGAGAAGTCAGGGCAAAATCCAAAGTGCTTCAGGAACTGGCTTCGGTAGCGCAGGTGAGGAGTGTTTTTTCACTCCTGCCTGAAGACCAGGAGGAGAAGATCCCAATACTTCACTCTCTAAGCCGGGAGTTTCCCGCCGGCAAAATCATCGCGTTGCAGGATCACCAGGATGATTCAGGGGAATTCATCGATATCCTTAAAAGAATCAGCTTTAAGATGCAGGATGACCAAGCCAGGCTCTGGGGAGCTGAAAAGCCGGTTATAGAGCAGATGACTCAGGTGAGGGCCCTTGCCCAGGGGATAATCGAACTTCTTCAAGGCTCCCCTGATGCTGAAAGGTCGCTTTTCGACTATCGAAAACGCTTTGCGGAAGATGCAGTCAGCAAATGGGATATGCTCAACAGTGGCGCCAATACTTCGAAGATGACGATCAAGGACCTGCCGGAGCTTATCAGAAACCGATTTCTGCACGACGGGACGTATCTGCTTCAAATATTCCCGAAAGAATCCATTTTTGAAGAGCACACACTCAGCCGTTTCGTTAATGATATCCAGAGGGTGGACCCACAGGTGATTGGAAGCCCCGTATCTTTTTATGTTTTTGCCAATGATCTGAAAATAGCCTGTATCAAGGCTTCCATCTATTCCATCCTGGCCATCTTTATAATGCTCATGCTGGCATACCGGAGTCTGCGCCTTGCCTTGCCGGTACTTGTCCCGCTTGTCTTGGGGTCTCTATGGACCGTAGGAATTATGGGATGGGCGGGAATCCAGTTCAATATGGCCAACAGCATGTTCATGCCGCTCGTCGTGGGAGCGGGAGTTGAATATGGGGTAATCATTCTTCAGCGTTGGAGAGAGGCGAACTCGCCGCCCGGACACCTTCCCTTCAGCACAGGCAAAGGGGTTATACTTGCCGCGTTGAGCACAACCATTGGCTTTGGCTCCCTTATGGTCTCACAGCACAGGGGGATTTTCAGCCTCGGTTTCGTGGCATGGGAGGGAAGTTTGTGTGTATTGCTGGCTGCGATCGTTATTCTGCCCGCAATCCTGACATTCATGGTCCCCGAGAGGGCTGCCCCTGGAGAAATACACTTGGAAGATATGACAAATGCTGCGCAAGATACAAAACGAGGCATATCCCTTTGACTCGCGCGGCAGCGAGCGGCCCTGGGCTGAAATCAAGCCTATTTTTCTTTCGCCACCACCAGCAGCCCCAGAGAAAGCCAGAAGGCTTCGCGAATACGGCGTATGACCGTGAAGGCCCCACCCAGCGCTGCTCCCAGGTTAAACCCGAGGGAGACCAGAATAGCACCTCCGTCCTGTACACCCAGTGACGCTGGAATCATAAAGCCCAAGGCGGAAAAAAGCATGACCAGTCCATCCAGACTCAGGGCCAAGCCCCAGCTAATGGGATGGCCGATCAGCCGGAAAATCATATAAACCTCAGCCCCATGGAACAGCCAACTCGTAAAGAACAGCGCAAATGAAAGAAAACCACGGCAGGGATGTTCGTGGTAAAACCCGGCAAGACAGGAATCCAGGCTGGCAAGTTCGGGTTCTTTGTCTTTTAGCTTTTGTGGACATAGACCGCATTTTTCCAAAATACGAATTCCTCCGACGCAAGGGCCCCTGCGTTGCACGATTAAAAATGCAAGACCTGCAACTCCCAAAACAACGGCTACCAGGCTAAGCAATCCCAGACGCGAAGCGCTGATGGTCAACATGAAAGCAGTCAAGGTAAGGCCGAGGAGGGCATACAGAACAAGGCTAAGGACCTGAATGCCTTTTTGGATCACAACTGAGGCGGTCGCCTCTTCCCATGGAACGCCCAGGACCTTCAAACGGATGACCTTAAAGGCCTCACCCCCCATAGCGGCTGTGGGGGTAAGCTGGTTCAGGGATTCTCCGGCTAAGCGCAGGCAAAAAAGTCGGCTCAATGAAGGACGGGTTGCTCTATCCGGTAGCAGATAGCTCCAGGAAATGGCCCAGAGGCAATTAATCAGGCCGTAAGGCACCAGTAATAAGGGCCAGTAATATCCCACCTGGCGGAGATGCCGGCCCAGATTGGCCCAGCCCAACTCGTTCAGCATCCCCAGCAGGAGAACCGTGGCCACGGCCAGGAAGATCAATTTGAGCCTGCGTATTATTATATCGGTTACAAAGCCTTTGCGCATTTTAACTGTTTGAAAAGGGTGGCCCGGAACTCGGCCTGGTGGCCTTCCGGTTATACATTATGAACCAAAGCGCCGTTCAGAGGTTGTAATATCACGATCCGGGCTCGATCCCGAAAAAACTCGTGTAGAACTCAAAGCGGCGTCTTTCGGTGTCGAGATCCAATCCAAACTCCTCCAGAGAGTAACGATGCACTCCGTGCCTGTTTTGGGGGTTTTCAGCCAAAAAGCGCAGCATCGCCATCTCGGTTTCATCCGTGAGCGCCATGTCAAAATGGTTGTAAATCAGCCGGACCACCGCCATGGGATCTCTAATAAGGTCTGCATACAGCACATTAAAAAAGCGCCCATCCGAGTTGCCGTTACTTTGGCAGAACTCAATGGCGCGGCGTGCACCCTTTTGCCAGTGCGGCGCTATCTCGATACCAACCTTTTTCCTGTCCAGACAATCGGTGAAGGACCCTCGCAACACTTCGGTAAAGCTTGCGCAAGATGGCAACACTTTGAGCGGGTCACGATGGGTCATGACAATCCTTGCATCAGGATAGACCTGCATCAGTGCTTCCAGCGCAAATAAGTGGCTGGGGGCTTTTAGCACCCAATGATCCCCGGGGGCCAGCCATTGGAGATGTTGTAGGAATTGTTTGTGGTATTCATATGCGGGGCGCTTATCCTGTCTGTCATGCCAGTTCCGGTAGGAGTAAACAAAGTACATCGATTCAAAAACGTAACTGATAAAGGCATGGCCTGTAATGGCAATACACTCCTGGGGCAGCCGGGCATCGATCAGATGGACCCTCCTGAAGCCGGGCATGACAATGTCGAGCCATTTCAGTTCGCTTGCAGTTTTGGAAATGCGTGGGTCATAGTTGTAGGAAACCCTCTCGGGGGGCGGAGAGGGATGCATCACCTCCCAGGTCTGAGGCGCACGGCATGAAACATCCTGGGCCAGTAAAGCATGCAAAAGTGTTGAGCCGGTTCTTGGAAGTCCCGTAATGAAAAGCGGACGCCTGATGATCTGTTCGGCGATCTGCGGGTGACGCCTGCGATCTTCCTGTAGACGAAGACGGTTACAAAGCATGCGCAAGATGTCGCTGTGAGCGCAAACCCGCCCGATGAAATTCAGATTGGCATCCGACTCAAGTGATTTAAGGAGAACTCCAAGAGCTTCATGAAACGACTCACTGCCGGGGTCATCGAGTCCCGTCTGTTTATGAGCCTTGTTGAGAAGGGTCTTCTCATCTAAACTGACCAGGGAGGAGCCGTTTGCGGGGAGAAATCGGCAAATCGATCTGATCAGTTTTGGAAGTATCTTTTTTTCGGCTGAATTGTTTTCCGGCCGAGAAGTTCCTTTGATCGCTGTCCTGCCGGCGCAAAATTGGCCGGGATATCCGCCCAAGTTCAATCCCTCCAGTGACATGGTCTTATACGGCGTACTCAAACCGGGCAATCTCAGCTCAAAAATACTCTGAACCCGGAATAGGCAGGCGTTGATGGTAAGAAAATGAATTCTGAAATCGCATGTGCTCAGTAATTGTCGAAATTTTCAGAATCCGACTGGAACATTCTCCTTTGAGAAAAGTTGATCGTCCAGGAGGTAAAATCGGCCAGACTCATCGGCAATCCCAGTCGGCCCACCATTGACTTTAAACTGTAAAATTCCCGGTACATTCTTTTGACTTTTTCTTCCAGCTCTTTTGGGGTGCAGTTCTTTGGCTTGAAATAGCAGATCAGACCGGGCCACCTGCCTATATCGTTGGGGTCGATGAGCCGCCCTGCACTTCGCATGCGGTCGTAAAGGGGCGTACCAACGTGTGGCGTCAGGATGTTGAAATAGGCCGCAGGCACCTTGTTATCTCTTAGGAAGGCGAGGGTTAGATCACAAATGTTCTCACGTTCGGTATCGTAGCCAAACACGAAATTGAATGAAAAACTGATCCCTCTTTTCCTGAGGTTGTTGATTATTTCTTTGTAGAACGCGACCCTGTTTATTTTCTTGTTCATTCCGGCCAGCGTTTCTCTATCGACAGTCTCCAGGCCGATATTGACGTGCAGAAGCCCACTGCGTTTGGCACAGTCCAGGAAGCGCTGATCACGGCATAAATTCGACGACCAGAGCGCTGACCAGCGTACCTTAAGCGGAATGAGCGCTTCCATGAGTTCCATGGTGTGGGACTTTTTGCCCGCGAATGTACTGTCGGCAAAAAAGACGTTCCTGATCTTTGCGTATTTCAATTCCGCTATGACGTCGCCTACCGGACGATAGCGGTATTCCTGCCCCAGATAGAAACGTTCGGAACAAAAGTCACAACGGAAGGGACATCCGCGCGAGGTTTGGACCGCGAAGGCCTTAAAAGGAGTGTATTGTTTAAAATCAAGCAAATCATGCCGGGGAAAAGGCATATCGGTTAATTCGAGTGGTTTTTCCGCACGGTAGAATTTCCGCAGACGGCCGCTTGCGGCATCCTCCAACATGTTTAACCAGATCTTTTCTCCTTCTCCTATTCCCACAGCATCGCAGTGCTGGGCGGCTTCTTCGGCAAAAAAGAAGGTATGCGGTCCACCCATTATCACCGGTACCCCCCTGGCCCTGAATCTGCCGGAAATCTCGTAGGCCAGCTGTGAATTGATCGTCCAGGTGGTAATCGCCACAAGGTCGACAGGGGCATTGAAGTCAATATCCATGAGCTGCTGGTCAATTAGCTCAATGTCCCATTCTTTGGGGGTGAGCGCAGCCAGATAAGGCAGTGACAACCCTACAAGATTTCTTTTACTGGTTTTGTAGGGCTTAAGATTCGATCTGCCCATACTATGGGCAGGCTGGATAATGAAAAGCTTCACGGGCCGTTTCTCTTAAACCTGAATAGTTCCTAAAACCGGCCGCCAACAGATGCCGAACCGCATTTTGGGGTCGGATTCCAACCGAAAAAACTTAAGGGAAAACCCCAAATCCCGTAAAACTATACGATTTCCCCGGCGAACAATCAAGAGATAGGTAAACGGGATCGGTTTTAGCGGCTTCAGGACTCACCTGATTCCCCGCTTTGAAGTGAAGGTTTGAATAGGGCAAGGATTACAAGGCAAGATGAAAGACTGCCGCCTCCACGGGATGGGCACGTTGCCTTTCCCGGTATGTCTCCAATGACCTGGGATAAATCTTATTTG